>Ga0316209_1000509_pt1 | contig 66513 bp, 60 predicted proteins | sample 6monopyrite_MG_FD_204945 | JGI IMG/M metagenome (GOLD analysis project Ga0316209, IMG submission 204945) | Microbial mat bacterial communities from mineral coupon in-situ incubated in ocean water Damariscotta River, Maine, United States -... | ecosystem: Environmental > Aquatic > Marine >... | reverse complement strand
CGCCTCCAGTGGTACAGCGTAGCCGGAGTGACTCCAACCTCTTCCGCCGCCTCTGCGACGCTCAGCCCACCGCTCTCTTGTTCGAAGAGCACCGCCTCGTACCAGGCCGCCAATTCATCCCGGCTCGACGGCCGGCTTTCGGTAAGGGATTTCCACATGCCCTCCAAAATGACCGGCCCGGCAAGCAGCGGAAAGGATCGATCCGTTGTGCGGGCGGACGCTTACCAACAACTGGCTCTTCTTCCAGACCGAGGGCGGCGGCGAAACCGCGGTCGTGCTCTTGAGCCTGGTCATGACTGCCAAGAGCATCGGGATCGACCCGCGCACCTACCTGCGAGACGCCATGCTCCGCATCGCCCACGAAACCGACGTGGCCAAGCTCACGCCGCACGGCTGGCAAGAGCACTTTCAGGCCGAGGTCGAAGCCGAGCGAGACGCGGCGCTGGCGTACTTCGCCAGCCAGTAGCCCGGGACGCTGGAACGACCCCCCAAGGTGGGTGTCACGCGACAGTTACGAAAGGTCTACTTGATGAGTAGAGTCCCGCCATTTTCGGGGAGCTTTCCCCGATAAATCGGTGGCCATACGAAGGAGCCATCTACACTCCAACTCCACCAAATAGACGCTCCCTCCGGAGCCTCGAAATCGATTCCGATGCTGGCGTTGAGCGCCTGAGTATCTCTGATTCTCCTCAGGACGACGAACGCATCGCGCCACTCCCAGCCAACAAGTACATCTCCCACACCTTGTGGGACTTCGCGAACCAGAACCTCCACGCTTTGTTGCGAAGAGGGACTCACGGCATAGCTTGGAATTGAGCCCGATTCGACTAGCTCGAAACTGGCGGCGTGTACGTCACGAGCCTCGCCGACGCGCCCTTCGATTATCAACGCCCGAGATGGCGGATGCGGCAGTTCCACATTAAACCGTGTCTCGCCAGCGGTACGAAAGCGGGGAAGGCTCCGGCGTTTCTTCCTATCGTTGCGGTTCAGATATATTGACAGTCCCCCTTCGTCATCGCGCCGCACGCCTCCAACTTCGAATGTGCCAACTTCACCAATGCCTGAAACCACAACGGGACTCCATGACAGGTCCTCGAGCTGCGCAAACGGATGAGAGACGAGAACGAAATCGGGCTCAATACAAACAAGCTCGATAGGAGCCAGATCTACATCGAATCGCCCCTGTAGCTCAACGGTCAGTTCCGCAGGCTCGAACCCGGGCACATCCAGGTACAAATCCACAGTTGATGGCGGCATGAGGCTTCGAGGAGGGCGGCCAGGAAAACCCCTGCGGGGCAAGCTTAGGCTCCACGATCCGTCTCTTCCTATCTCAACCTCACTGGAATCGTTGATCCATTTGTACTTCTCATCGCCACTCTCATTTGCCGCTTCGCCCCAAGACCAGCTCGCCCTGGCGCTTTGTGGAACTTCATTTTTCTGGGAATAGAACGATCCAGTGATGCTAACACCGGGAAGTAGTCGCACCGGTACGGGTGCTCCCGTGTGATCGAATTCCGCGACACCAGCGGCGCCCGTCACTGAGTCCGTTACGGCGACGCGATAAGGGAATCCTGTCGGGAGCCGTTCAATAGTAGTTCTCGCGTGAGCGACTGCGTATTCGCGCGGCTCGCGATTCCGCCGGAATTCAACGGTGCCCCAGTCGTACTCGATCGAATTTGTGACATCACTCGCTACCTTCTCGCTCCACACCTCGATAACGCTCGTCGCGCTGTCCCACGTAGCTGAATCGGCGATGATGTCCACGTTCAGTGGAGCCACCTGCGAGTGCTCCATTACGTGCTTTAGATTTGCGCCAACGCGCGTCCCAGGCCTTGACTTGACCTCGACAACTAACTCCTCAAAGAGCCCCAGAGAGAATCTAATCCCCAATGAGTTCTCCCCGAAAGCCGCCCGATAGCGATCTACGCTTTGAGCCAACGCGAAACGATCGGCATCGACGAACCCCCAGAGACTTGTGCTGGCCAAAAGTGGCTGTGTGGACTCTCCGTGGCCAAGAGGTAGCTCGACCGCGGTCGCTGCAGCCCGGAATCCCGGAATGTCGAGCTCCAGCAGGGCATCGGGTTGAAGCTCGACACTGGTCGAGCTGTGATCCCACTCGTGCTCAACGTGGCCGGGGGCTCTCAGCACCACTCGCCCGTTGTGCGCGGGCAGGTTTACTACAATGCCCTTCTCTGTGTTTGGAAGTGTGTGAGGAATGATCGGTAGCTGCTCCCAGGCTGATCCCTCTGTGCGCATTTCGATCGCCTGCAGAGGTAGCCGGGTGCTCGAATAGATTTGGCAGGTCCAAGTGTTGTCACCGTGAGAATTGGTCTCTGCAGACCGAAGGTTCTCGACGCTAAACGCAACCCGTTGACTGTCCGGCTGGCCAACCGAACGAGTGTGGCCACCAGAGTTGCCTGATTGCTCCCCTGGTGACCAAATCCGCGCGGGCGCGTTCTCGACTACGTTGTCACTTACCAAGACCCAAAGCAGCACTCCAGAGAACACCAACGCAACGGTTAAGAGTGCGACGATCTTTCGAAAGACAGTGAACTCCCGAAACGCAAAAATCCTCAAGCGCTGGCGAAGAAGTGACATCGGCTTGAACTCTACCGAGAGCTACTTCTTGATCTTTATGTCAGGATCGGGATTGCTATTCGCGCCTTCGCCAGTAACCACGACAGCATCCCCACGAGCAAGGCCGTCTAGCAAAGTAATGGTCGGACTCGATGATCCGTCACCGTCAACGCTGTAGTCGGACGATTCAAGTGCGGTGCCGTTTACCTCAACTTTGGTGATCGTGAAACCACCGGTGGCAGAGACTTCGACTGTTTTCTCACCTCCGTCAGAGGCTGTACGAGATGGGCTCGACGCGGGAGTAGTCGCGCCTGTGCTAGTAGTCATGAAAGCGACGGCAAGCAGACCCAAGACCGACATCGTTATTAGGGATCGCATTCTTCTTCTCTCCTTGTTTCGAGCAAACTGGTGAAGCCACCCAGGAAGCGCGAGCAACGCTCGCATTGGAGTCTTAGCCGGCACCTGATCGATGGTAGCCATTCTTCTTGTGCCTAGAGTCAGGAACCGGCCGGTCAACTGCATTCCTTCGACAGAATTCCCAAGACCGGAATGAAAGGGCGACAGGCAGAGTGGCGGAAAACCGTCTTCGTGGATACACAACTAGGAACGACCATCTCAGCACGAGAAGCTGATCGTCTCGAGCATGCTCGAGACGATCATGGGCACCATGGCACTGGTGAATTGCGCCGGCCAGGACTCGTTCACGGCATTCCCGAGTACGTGCGAACTCGCTTCAGCGACGGCCGCACCAGAGCTGAGACGTTGATCGGAGCCAGCGACCGGCACATATTGGTTGTGCTCCACACCAATCGTTTTCCACTTTTTGTGCACTCGAGGGTCGTCCGCCTCGGGCTCTTGTGATGACAGAAAATTGTTGAAGCATGCTGAGGATCGCCTCGCGCGCTGCGAGCCGCTCTTCACGCTTGTTCGTTGAGTCGAGCACGGCCTGTCTGATCGCGCAAGCGGCTTTCTCGTAGACGTCCTCACGGCTCACGCGCCTCTCCCAGTGCGGAGACTTGCGGTCGTACTCGTCCGCCGTCATCCGCACTCCCGCCTTCTTCGCGGGCTGAGACAGACAATCAGAGGGCTGCGCTACACTTGCAACGCCCTTCGTGTTTCCGTGAGGAGCACACGGTTTCACAACCAAGCAGAACTCTCCGACGATTTGCGATCGCTCGGTTACGGCAGTGACTGAGGGACACTCGCGCGACTCTTCGAGGCACAGCCCTCGCCCAGCAGCCCTCTACTCGTCGTCTTCATCCTCGGGCTCATCGCCACCCATGTAGCCGAGGTCTTCGAGCTCGTCGATGTGCTCGGTGTCGGTTACGGGGACGGCAGTTGCGGAGCCGGAGCGGAAGGCTTCGTTGGTGGCTCGCTGTCGCGCTAGCTCCTCGTCGAGGCGGGTGCTCAAGCGTTTGGCCACGTCGGGATTCGACTCGCTGAGGTCGGTCAGCTCGAACGGATCCTTCGACACGGAGAAGAGCAGCTCCTTTCCTTTTTGGCGACGGATGAACTTCCAGTCGCCGTCGACCAGGGTGTAGGTCTTGAAGAACTCGTCCCCCATTCCGAAGACTTCGCGCTCTTGGAAGGTGGGTGAGAGGACGTCCTGTCCGCGGGCCTGCTCGAGGAAGTCCGCGCTGTCGAAGCCGCGCACGAAGGCGAGGGCTGTCGGCAGGACGTCGACGATGCTCATCGAGGGATCCAAGCGGCGCGGCCGCTCTCCGGGCACTCGCATCATGAGCGGCACCTGGAGCTGCTCGTTCCAGACATCGCCATGGCCCGCGCTGTAGTGCTGCCAGAGGCCTTGGCCGTGGTCGGACATCAGGACGACGACGGTCTCTTCCCAGATGCCCTTCGCGCGCAGGGCGTCGAGCAGCTCTCCGACCGCTTGATCGGCGAAGGTCACCGAGCCGTCGTAGAGGTTGGCGAGCGCGTAGGCTTCGGCCAGCTCTTCCGGACCCGCCGTCGCCTCGCCGACGATGTTGCGCTCGCGCATGAAGGCGACGAGCCCGTCGTCGACTCCGTACATCGTCTCGAACTCGCCCGGCGGATAGTGGCCCGCCTCGTAGGGACCGTGCGCATCCATGTAGTGCACCCACATGAAGAAGGGCCCCGACTGCGCGGCGAGCCAGGGCAGAGCGGCGGCATTGGTCAGGTCGCCGGTGCGGCGGGTGCTACCCGGCTCGTCCCAGGTGCGAAAACCGTTCGCGAGGCCGGTGAGTCGCTTGACCGGCGCGGCGCTGACGAAGCCGGCGGTGTCGACGCTCGTGCCGATCACCTGAGCGAAGGTGCGCAGGACATCGGTCGGCGCAAAGGCCTTCTCGCGCGCCTCTTCCTCGGGCAAGCGCGCGAAGTTGTTGGAGACGCCGTGCTCGTAGGGGTAGAGCCCGGTCATCAGGCTCAAGTGGCTCGGCGTCGTCTGTGGAATCGGCGCGAGGCAGCGCTCGAAGACGAGCGACTCAGCCGCGAGCGCATCGATGTTCGGAGCGAGCGCGCGGAAGTAGCCGTAGGTCTCGAGGCGATCGGCGCGCAAGGTGTCGACCGTGATCACGACGAGGTTTCGAGCTCGCGGGTCGGCGACTTCGTCAGTCGTGCAGCTGCTGAGCGCAAGAACGGTGAGCAGAGGAGCGGCCACCGAGACGGGATGGAGGTTCCGCATCGCCGTGGAGTCTAGGCTGGCGCCGGTTCGCCGACAAGGCGAGGCGAGCGCTTAGATGGCGGGCAGCAGCTCGAACTCGAGCAGGTCCGCGATGCGCAGAACATCGCCGCGTTCCTGTGCGGCCAAAATCTCTTGGAGGTGCGGGAGTACCAGCTCCGCAAGCTCTTCATCTTGGAGCGCTTGAAGGGCCTGGCTCATGAAGTCGATGACCTGAACGAGAGCGGTGCTGCCCTCCGCCGTTCGGCCGACGCGGAATGCGGACACGGCGGCCAGGAGGCTGTCCCTCAGCGGGTTCTCGCTCGCTTCGAAGCTCGCTCTCGTTTCAGATGCCAAGGGAGGCCTCCTCGAGTGTCTGCGTTCCGATGATCCGCGCGCCGCTCTGGCTCGCATTGACGAAATCGACCTCGGGGTGAAGCGCGATGAAGCGCTCCAAGTCGCGCAGGTAACCACACAGGTTCGGCAAGGTCGACAGTCGGTTGCCATGCACGTCGTGGACCCAGGTCCCCACGCCGGCCGGCTGGTTGCTCTTCCGCGAGTAGGCGTTGCCGCGCGCGTGCGTCCGGCCGCCCGGGAAACCGAAGTCACAGCCGAGCAGCACGACTCGGCTGGCGCCCATTCGAACGGCGAGGTCCACGGCCACATGCGTCACCGTCCCGGCGCCCCAGAGCTCGCCTTTCGGCACCTCTGCCTGGAGCTGGGACCAGCGCGGGTGAGTTCCGTAGGCGACCAGCTTTCGGCCCTGCCACTCTGCGAGGACGTTCGGAGGAATCACGGGAAAGTAGACCAGGGTCGACTCGCTCAGCTTGGAGAGGTCGGCCGTGAAGTGTTTGCGCATTCCGTCGGGGTGGCCGTCGATGCTGACGACGATCTCCGGACGCAGCTCGGCACCGAGCAGCGGGCGCATGGCGGCGCCGACACAGATCAGCGAACCGGAGCGATTGCGCAGGAGCTCGTAGGACTCCTCCAGGGACGGTCCGGCCGCCGCGACGAAGATCGTCTCGCCGGGCGCGCTGTCGAAGAGCTCGGCGACATCCCCATCGCGAACGATGCTCGCCAGGTTGCCCTGGATCGCCTTGGTGAAGAGCTCGCGTCGGTCCTCCATTCGCGCGGCGACCCAGGGTGCCGCCAGCTCGTGCTGGACCAGGTCGCGGAAGCGCGCGCTCTCGTCATCGGCGAGGATCAGCTCGCCGGGAAGTGCGGCGAAGGGGCTACGCAACTCGCTCTGCTCGCAGGCCAGCACGAGCTCGACTCGCTCGTCGCGCAGCCAGTCGCCGAAGTCCACACGGTCCATGACCACGCGCGCCAGGCCGGGATGGAAGAGCACGACGGTGAGCTGTTCGAGGAGCGGGCGGGCCAGGAGCTCGCGAGCGAGGTCGCCCAGCCCGAGTCCATAGACCCAAGCGGCCTTCGAGTCTTCCGGAATCAGGTTCGCCTGTTCGCGCGCCTCCGCGATGCGGTCGCGGGCTCCGGTCAGCTGGATGCCGTTAACTCGCAGCGTGAGTGCGGGCGCGTCGTGCATCCACTCGGCTCCCAGGGCGGCGCGTGTGCTCTCGAGAGCCGCCAACACTCGTGGAAAACGGTTCCCCAGAACCTCTCGATTCTTCTCCCACATGGCGGCGACCCTACCGAATCGAGTTGGCATCTCCTAGTCGCGGGTTCGCGCTCGCGCACTCTGCGGCAATCGAATCGAGCGACGGCTCGAAAACGAGAATCACGACTCCGCGGAGAGACGCTCGCGCTCTTCCAGGCAGGGACGCAGTCCGTCGCTCGGGTCGCTGCGCCACTTCCGCTCGTGAAGCTCGGATGGCTTCGGACCAATCTCGCCGTCACCGTCGAAGGCGGAGGTCTCCGGAGGGGTGGTGCCCTCCGACAATCCGCAAATCACCTGGGCCATGCCATCCGGGAGCCAGCAGTGACCCGACTCGTACTCGCCCCCGCTCCGGTCGAGGTCGAGGTGAAACTCCACCATGCTCGCGCCGAAGTGGTTCACCGCGCGCTCGATCACGCCGGGGGTCACGGTGTGGTCCGACCAACCGATCGGGAGCTGATAGCGTTCGCGCAGTGTCGCAATGGCGGCGAGGTTCGCCAGCTCGGGCGGCGTCGGATAGTTGGAGACACAGTGCAGGAGCTGCAGGTCCCGACAGCCTCCCGCCAGCAGGACTACGACGGCCGCATCGATCTCTTGAAGCGTGGCCATTCCCACCGAGAGCACGACGGGCTTCCTCACCTGCGCGACTTCATGCAGGAACCCGAGCCAGGGCACCTGATAGGAGGCCAGCTTGAAGAAGTCGACGTGCGCGGCGAGCGCATCGACCGCGCCGCGGTAGAAGGGCGTGCTCGCGAACTCGAGGCCGAGCTCGTGAGCGCGCACGGCGAGGTCCGCGTTGAAGGACTCGGGCAGCTCCCAGGCCTCGCGCTCGAGCAGGGCCGGATTCGCGCGCAGAGCCTCGGGCGCGAAGAGCTCGCGAATCTTGAACTGCTGAAACTTGACCGCATCGCAGCCGATCTCGCTCGCGACCTCGACGAAGCGCATGCAGCGCCCGAGGTCCGAGTGATGATTGCTCGAGACCTCGGCGACGAACTTCGACGTGTGCGCGCTCACCGTTAGTCTCGTGCGAGCGGGCGCAGCGTGAGAGCGAAGTCGTAGGCGGGCGCTCCGTGACGATGCGTGTCGTCGATCTCCGACATGGAGAAGCCGATGCGGAAGAGCACCTGCTCGCCGATCTCGCGGCGAAAGACCAGCGGCAGTGCGGCGACCGCGCCGGGGTCCCAGGAGAGCTCGAGTCCGGCCGCCTCGCTCTCGACCGTCAGGCTGCCGGTCGTCGCGCCGAACGCGCCGCTCGCCGAGATCAGCGCGGAGACGGCGCTCCACTGGTCGCAGTCGCCGGCGACGCAAAAACTCTCGCGCTCGCCGCCGTTCTCGCAGCTGAGTCGAACGTCCGCCCCGCCGAAGGTCTGGGGATCGAAAGTGACGAAGCCGGCGCGCACGCTGCCGACCGGGCGCTTGTTCCAGGCCGAGACACCGAACTCCACTTCCGCGTGGTCGGCGAAGACGCGCACGACCTTCTCGAGCGCACCGATCTCCGTCTCGACCGTCGCGCCGATCTCGATGTGGTCCTCTCGTTCGGTCACACGCGGCTGCACGCGCGACAGGTCGGTGACGCGCAGGTGCGCGGGGACCTCCGCGACCAAGTGCCCGCTGTAGAAGTCGGCCGCCCAGTGGATGTCGTCGAAGGTGCCGTGCGGCAGCGTGCCGATCAGGTTCGCTCCGCCCGTGACGGCGAGCTTCGTGATCGCAAGCCCGCGGTTCGTGTCGAGTTCGAGCGCCAGGCCGGCGGTGGTCACGCGCAGGTAGCGACCGTCGCGCACGACCTCGGGAGTAGCGAGCGCTCGCTTCACGAGTCCGTTCGACGACGGGTCCGAGTTCAACCGATCGACGGCCTGCCAGCGCTTGCGCGTCAGGTGCGTGCGGAAGTCGCTGCGCCAGACGCGGCACAGCTCGCGCCAGTCCTCGGCGTCCTCGTTGCCGCTCGCGAGCAGAGCCTCCGCGCGCGCAAAACACATCGCGTTCAGGCCGACGTCATCGCGACCGGACAGCGCCCAGCGCGTGACGTTGTACTTGGGTTGCTTCTTGACCGGGATCGGATTGGCGAAGCTCGTCAGCTCCACGGTCGCGCGCGGCTCCGCTCCGTCGAGAGTGCGGTGCAGCGCCGGCGTCGTGAACTCGAGGCCGCGCTCGTGCAGGCCGTCGAGTACACAGCCGATGCGCGCCCACTCGCAGCTCACGTCGTCGTCGGCCAGCGGCGGCTCGGACGAGTACCGACCGGGTCGGTAGTTGAACACCTCGGCGTCGCTCGCATACAGGAAGAGGTGCCGCGCGTTCGCGCTGTCCTGCGACTCTACCCAGTCGCAGTACTCGTCCGCGGTCAGATCGCCGTTCGCCGCGCGCTGGAACTTCTGGAAGGCGATCGCGTCCACGAACAGGACCTCGATCTCTCGCCCGCGAGGAGAGCAGGAGTTCACGAGCCCGAAGCGCCACTCGTCCTCCCACTCGGGGTGCGTCCGGCGCGGGTTGTTCCACTCCATCAGGAGCGTGCGATAGTCGGCGTCCAAGTAGTGATCGATGAGGCCTTGCGACCAGGCCATCTCGTTGACGAGCGCCGTGTGAGGGCGAGCGCCGAGACGACTCTCGTAACCCTCGACTCCGAGCTTCTGGTTCCAGGCGTTGACCGCCGCCGGAACGAGCGGGCCGATCAGCTGGGTCTCGCCCGAACCGATGAACTCGACGCGTCCAGCATCGAGCTCGGACCGGAGGCGCGTGATCCACATGGGATCGAGTTCGGCGATGCGCTCGAGCGTGTGCGCGCTCGCTTCGATGCAGATGCGAAGCCAAGGGCGCTCGTCGAGCAGGCGCAAGATCGGCCAGTAGCACCGACGAATCACCTCGCTGCGCTCCTCGACCTCGATCGACGAGTACGACAGGTTGAGGTGGAAGAGGAGGGAGCCGCGCAGCTTCATGAAGAGCTCACGCTGCTCACGAGAAGAGCATGCCACCGTTGAGGTTGAGCGTCTGGCCCGTCACGTAGCCGGCCTCACGCGAGACCAGATAAGCGACGGCCGCGCCGACTTCCTCCGGCGTGCCGAGCCGACCTGCGGGAATGCCCGCGACCTTCTGTCGACCGGCTTCGGTCTCGAGCTCGTTCGAGCTCATCTCCGTCGCGATCAACCCCGGCGCGATCGCATTCGAGGTTATGCCCTCGCCCGAGTAGAGCTTGGCGATCGAGTGCGTGAGGCTGATCAGCGCGGCCTTCGACGCCGCGTAGTGCAGCTGGTTCATGCCGCCCCACTGTCCGCCGATCGAGCTCAGGTTGACGATGCGTCCGAAGCCGCGCTCGCACATCGCCGGTAGTGCGCACCGAATCGTGCGAACCGCGCCGAGCAAGTTTACCGAGAGCATCGCTTCCCACTCTTCGTCACTGAGCTCGAGGAAAGGCTTCTCCTGAGCGATGCCCGCATTGTTGACGAGAATATCGACAGCCCCCAGCTCGGCGTTCACCGCTTCGAAAGCCGCCGTCACCGAGTCGGGATTCGCGACGTCGATCTGCACGGCCATGGTGCGGTCGAGGGCCCCGGCGATCTCGTTCGCCTCGGCCGCCCGCTCGCGGTAGCCGACCGCCACTTTGTAGCCGCGTCGAATCAGTTCGCGAGCAATCCCGGCTCCGAGTCCGCGACTTCCGCCGGTCACGAGGGCCGTGTGCTCGGTCGTCTCGGACCGTCCGTCCCCCTCAATAGTCTCGGCCATGCAGAGCAGAATATCGCCGCCGCCGACATTCGCCCAGTCCGGGCGGGCGGCGACCAGGGACCGTCAAGCCTAAGCAGAGACACTGCAAGGACTGAAAGGTGTGCTGATTTTGGTTTAGCGCCTACTCTGAGGTATGCCCGCTCCCGTCGATCAAGCTGCCCCCGTTCGAGTAGCTGTCCTTGGAGCCACAGGCATTGGCCGCTTTCACGTCCGCGAGTTTGCTCGCGCCGGTGCCCAAGTCGTCGCCATCCTCGGGAGCACGCCCGAGTCGGCCGCCTGTACCGCGTCCAAGTTGGCCCGGGAATATTCCGACCTCGGAGTGAATCCGAAACCGCTCTCGAGCCTGGACGAGCTCTTCGCCGAAGACCTCGATGCGGTCGCCATCGCGACCCCGCACCACCTCCACCAGGAGGCCACGCTGCGCGCCCTGCTCGCCGGCCTCTACGTGTTCTGCGAGAAGCCGCTGTTCTGGAATCCGGGCATGAGCCTCGCCGACGCGCACGTGCTCCTCGCCGACCTCTACATGGCCGGCGCTCGCGACCGCGTCTGCGTCAACACTTCGAACGCGAGCTTCGTGCGCTCCCTACGCGAGCGCGGCTTGATCCCATGCCAGCCGCGACAGTTCGAGTTCCGCCTGCTCACCGTCGGCGACGACGAGGGCAAGGACATCGGCATCGACCTGCTGCCGCACGCTCTCTCGCTCCTCTACGAGTGTGCCGCGCCGCTCCAGTGCTCGCCGCACACGAAGTACGATCGTGTGTTCGTCCACTCCTCGCTCAACAACTTCAAGGCGAGCTTCCAGTTCAAGGTCGTGGCCGATGAGGCGCGCGACATCAAGAGCGTGTTCATCCTGTCCAAGTATCCCGAGGGCGCCAAGCGCATGACCTTCGCGATCAACGACCTCTTCTTCGAGCGCATCCAGAGGCTGGACGAGGACGGCCGCTACCGCGTCTACCTGCGCACGGCCGACGAGGAGTATGAGGTCGAGGATCCATTCCACGCCTACATCCGCGCCTTCCTGCAGGCGGTCTGCAACCGCTCCGCCATGCCGGTCTGCTTCGACACCTCGGCGCGCATCCTCCTGGATTCGATCCACTTGCTTCGTGCGGCTTCTCATCGCCACTAGTCGCGCGCACTCACTCGCCCCACCGCATGTCGACAGCTATTGCCGGAATTCAGGCCCGAATGGGCTCGACGCGCCTGCCAGGCAAATCGCTCGCCGACCTCGCGGGTAAGCCGATGCTGCGGCGCGTGGCCGAGCGCGCTCTCGCGGCCAAGCAGCTCTCGGCCGTCGTCGTCCTGACCTCGACCTCCCCGCTCGACGACGCCATCGCCAACTTCTGCAGCGAGGTCGGCCTCGAGTGTCGGCGCGGCTCCGAGACGGACGTGCTCTCGCGCTACCTCGAGCTGGTCGACGAATTCGACGCCGACTACCTCGTGCGCATCACAGGCGACTGCCCGCTGATCTCCCCCGAGCACATCGACTTCCAGCTCGAAGCTCTGCGAGCGACCGACTGCGACTTCACCCGGCTGCCTCCGGGCGTGCGCTCGACCGTCCTCGAAGGCCAGGGCGCCATGAGCGTCCGAGCGCTTCGCCGGGCCGCAGCTTCTGAGGACCCTCGCGACCGCGAGCACGTCGGCTCCTTCTACTTCAACGACCACGCCGCCGAGTTTCGCCACGTCGAGCTGGAGTGCTCGCCGGAGCATCTTCGAAGCGACTTGCGGTTGGCCGTCGATCAGTCGGAAGACCTCGAGCTGATGCGCTGTGTCTTCGAGCACTTTGGTCCGACGCACGACAGCTTGCCCCCGCTTCGCGACGTACTCGCCTGGCTCGACGCCAACCCGACGAGAGCTGGAGTGAATCGCGCCGTGTCGAATAGTGACGACACCGCCGAAGCTCACCGGGATCGGGAGGGCCTTCAGGTGAAGGCGGCGGCCAGGTGGCCGCGACTCTAGTCGGGAGCGCTCCCCCGCCAGCGGCGGGTTCGACCCGATCGCCCGCGCTGGATTCCCGCTGGCGCGACTCGACCCGAGGCTGAAGCGGCGCGCAAGTCCCTTGCAGCAAGAGCTTTAGCTAGCCAGCCGCGGATCCTGCCAGGGTGGTCCGGATCCGTTCGGTGCGGCCCTCTTGCCACCGCCGGTGATGGCCCGAAGAACCCCTTCAGCTCCCACCGGCATGCGCATCCTCCACAAGCTCCTCCTCGGCACCCTCCTACCCGCAGGGTCCATCGCCATGGTCGGCCTGCACAGCGCAGGCGTGACCGAGTCGGCGCTGCGCGGTGCGCTCGAGACCGAGCAAGCCGAGCACGCGACGGCCATCGCCCAGGAGCTCGGCCGCGTCCTCGAGACGCGACTCTCCGAGTGCCGCTGGTACTCGAAGATCGACATGGTGCGGGAGGCGCTCGTTCGCTCGAACGCCGAGTATGCCGCCTTCCCCGAACGCGAGGCCTACATCGACCGGAGAGATCGCGAGTGGCGGAGCTTCGGTACAGAGGACAACGACTTCATGCGCTCGGTCCAGAGCACGGAACTCTCCGAGGATCTGAAGTCACGGCTGCTCACCCTGGAAGTGCAGCCGGGTTCCTACGCCTTCGGCGAGGTGTTCATCACGAATCGATTCGGCGCCAATATTGCGCAGACGAATCCCACGTCGGACTTCAGGCAGAACGACGAGGAGTGGTGGCAGTCCGCGTGGGAGGCGGGCTCCTACGTCGGCAACGTCCAGTTCGACGAGAGCGCCGGAATCTACTCCGTTGCACTCTGCCTTCGCATCGAGGACAACAGCGGCCCGCTCGGAGTCATGAAGGCAGTGCTCAGCCTGTCGGAGGTCGCGCGCGTCCTCGACGAGCGAGACCGTAGAGAGTCGCTCGGCGATTCCATGGACCTGGTGCTGCTCTCGAGAGATGGAGACCTGATCCACCACGCCGGCTCGTCCGAGCAGGACCGCATCCACGAGCAGTCGGAGTTCAGTCCTCCGCTCGCCTCACCGGCTTCCTACGAGCGAGTGGATGAGCGCCGCGGCCCTCGCCTCGCGGCCTACGCACGAGTCGAGACGAGCGAACCCATCCAGAATCTCGGCTGGATGGTCGTCATCGAACGCGACCGTGAGCTGATGCTCGCCCCCGCAGCGGCGGTGAAGGAACGCATCGTGGCGGCCAGCCTCTTCGCCGCGCTGATCGCCGCCTTACTCGGGGCTGTGATCGCGCTCTCACTCTCGAGGCGGATCGGACAGCTGCGTTCCGCCTCGATGGCACTCGGGTCCGGCAAGTACGAGACGCGCGTCCAGGTCGACTCGCGCGACGAGCTCGGAGAGCTCGCGACGACCTTCAACCGAACCGCGCAGAAGCTCCAGCAGAATGCAGTCGAGCTAGAAGAGCGCGCCATCGACTTCGAGCTCGCCGCCAAGGCCAAGAGCGAGTTCATGGCGAGCGTCAGCCACGAGATTCGCACACCTATGAACGGGATCATGGGGATGTCGGGCTACCTCCTCGAGACCAAACTCGACGAGGAACAACACGAGTGTGTCGCTACCGTCGTCAAGTGCACGGAGTCCCTACTCGTCCTGATCAACGATGTCCTCGACCTCTCCAAGTTCGAGTCGGCGCAAATGCAGTTCGAGTGCCTGCCACTCGATGTCCGGAGCGAGGCCACTCAGGCACTCGACATCGTTCGGGTCAATGCGAAGAGCCTTGGGCTCGAGCTCGAGCTCGAAGTCGCGGCGGATGTCCCCACCGTGATCGAGAGCGACCCGACACGGATGAGGCAGGTGCTCCTGAACTTCTTGAGCAACGCAATCAAGTTCACTTCGGAAGGGCGCATCCAGCTCGCCATCTCCGCAGCTCCCGGCCCGACGCCCGCGCTTCAGATCGAAGTCACGGACTCGGGCATCGGAATCCCCGAGGACCGCCTGGATCAGATCTTCGAGAGCTTCACGCAGGTAGACTCCTCGACGAGTCGCAAGTACGGCGGCACCGGTCTCGGCCTGGCGATCTGCAGCAAGATCATGGCCGGCCTCGGCGGCGAGATCGGAGTCCGCAGCAAGCTCGGCGAAGGCAGCACCTTCTGGATTCGTCTGCCCTACACGGTCTCGAGCATTCAGTCCTTGGTGCCGGCAGCCGTGCTCTCGATCGATGAGCGCCGCGTCCCCGTCGACCTTCGCGTACTGATCGCGGAAGACAACGCGGTCAACCGACTGGTCATGGAGAAGCAGCTGGGCCAGCTCGGACTCACGCCCCACTTCGCGGAGAACGGCCTCGCCGCCGTCGAGGCTCTCTCGCGAGAGCCCTTCGACCTCGTGCTCATGGACTGCCAGATGCCGATCATGGATGGCTACACCGCGACCGAGAAGATCCGCAAGCTGTCCACGTCTGCGCGCGACATCCACATCATCGCGCTCACGGCCAATGCGATGCCCGGCGACCGCGAGCGCTGCTACGAGTCCGGCATGAACGACTACCTCAGCAAGCCCGTGACCCTCGAGGGCATCCGCTCCACTCTCGCCGGCTTCGCGGCGACGCGAGTCAGCTGAGCGAAGCCTGCCCGCGCTACTCCCGCAGCGCGCGAATCAGCTCGACCAGGTCCTCGCCGTGCGCGTCGACCTTGACCTTGCTGTCGATCGCGCGCAGGACTCCGGCGTTGTCGATCACGAAGGTGGTACGGCTCGTCCAGGAGGCGCCCTCGGGGAGGACGCCGAACTTCTTGGCGGCGCTGCCGTCGGGATCGGAGAGGAGTTGGAAGTTGAGCTTTTGGCTCTCGACGAAACGGGCTTGGTCTTGGACGGAGTCGAGGCTGATGCCGTAGACCGTGACACCGAGCTCGTTCAGGGTTCCCGCTGCGTCCCGCAGCGAGCAGACTTCGCGAGTTCAGCCAGGCGTGAGGGCCTTGGGGTAGAAGGCGACGACGGTCCAGCGTTCGTTCGCTCCGCCGACCTCGACGGTGGCGCCGGTGTGGTCGTTGAGGCGGAAGGCGGGCGCGGGCTTGCCGATCTCGGGGGACTCGGGGGCGGTCTTCGATTGGAACATGAGCGGGAGTGCGGCGAGGCAGAGGACGACGAGTAGGCGAGATTTCATGGGGACTCCTGGGGCGCGGATTCTAGTCTGGCGGCGACACGCGCCGGTGCGCAATCGACTCGAACTTACCGCTGCAACCATGGAACCCTCCGACAACCCGCTGCACGACACTCCTCTGCACCCTGCCGTCACGGCGTTGCGCCAGCTCTTTTTCACTCGACTGATGGAGCAGAGCCCGCGCTCGGTCCTGGATGTCGCCTGCGGAGATGCGCACCTCCTGCGCGCGTTGAAAGAACGCGGCGTGCGAGCGGTCGGCGTCGAGAGTTCGGAGGAGCGTGTCAACGCCGCTCGCGAGCAAGGCTTCGAGGTCTACCACGGTGATGCCGAGAGCCTGCACTTCGAAGACGGCCTCTTCGACTGGACGGCGATGCGCCACGCCGCTCATCACCTGGCCGATCCCGAGCTCGGGATTCGCGAGCTCTCGCGGGTTGCGGGGACGGGCTTCATCGCGGCCGAGCCGTGGCGCGAGCTTGCGGAACCCGCGCAACAGCTCGCCGCCGAGTGGGACGCCTGGTGCCGCGTGCAGGAGCGCCGTCGCGGCGACATTCACCATGACAATCTCGTCATCGCCTCGCTGAGCAAGTGGCTCGCCACTCCGGACCAGTGGATCTGTGAGTACACCTACTACCAGCCTGCCGGTGTTCGCCCGCTCGACGAGGTTCGCGCGCAAGCGGAATCACTCAGCCCACTTGCGACGGACGCCGAGCTCTCGGAACGCGATCGCCTGCTGACCTCCGCGGCTCGAGTCGGTGTGGGCATCACGGGGACCGCCATCCTGGTGGCACGCCGCCAACCGTCTTGACTCACCCGGCGCTGATCTCCGGACGCCCTTCCGCTACACTGCCCCGATGAGCGCCACCACCACGGAAACGCACGAGCTCGCGACGCGCGCTCGGCGACTGCAACTTGCCGCGATCTACCACGCGAAGTCGGGACATCCCGGCGGCTCGCTGTCCTGCACGGACCTGTTGGTCTGGTTGTGGGCGAACGTCTATCAGGGCGTCGCGCCGAACGATGCGGAGGGTGGCGAGCAGTTCATCCTCTCGAAGGGACACGCCTGCCCCGCGCTCTACGCCGTCGGCGCCGAGTTCGGCTTGATCACGCGCGCCGAGGCGCTTCGGCTGCGCAAGCTCGGCAGTCCCTGCCAGGGACACCCGCACGTCGTCGACCTGCCCTGGACGGGCGCGAGCACCGGCTCACTCGGTCAGGGTTTCTCGGTCGGCATCGGCAAGGCACTCGCGATGCACCACCTCGAGCGGAGCGGCTTCGTCACCGTCATCCTCGGTGACGGCGAGCTGCAGGAGGGCGAGGTCTGGGAGGGAGCGATGAGCGCCGCGCACCACAAGCTCGGGAACCTGATCGCGGTAGTCGACTACAACAAGCTGCAGAGCGACGACTGGAACAGCTCGATCTGCGGACTGGAGCCGCTGGCCGACAAGTGGCGCTCGTTCGGGTGGCGCACGCTCGAGGTGGACGGGCACGACTACGACGCGCTCGACAAGACCTTCGCCGAGGCGCGCACGATGAGCGAACAACCGACCTGCATCCTTGCGCACACGCACAAGGGCCAAGGCGTCGGCTTCATGGAGGACTCGCCGCTCTGGCACGGCAGCGTCTGCCTGACCGAAGAACAGCTGCGCGACTCGCTCGTCGAACTCGACACGCCGGAAGCGGAAATCAACGACTGGATCGAAGGGAGCGCGCCCCGTGGTTGAGACCATCGAGACCGAAGCCCCGGCCCTGATCGGGAAGAGCGGCGACTCGATGCGCGAGGCCTTCGGGCACGCGCTGGTCGAGCTGGCTGGCGAGCGCGAAGACCTGGTCGTGCTCGACGCCGACATCGCCGGCGGGACCGGCGTCCACAACTTCCGCGACGCGGTGCCCGAGCGCTTCTTCCAGTTCGGTATCGCGGAACAGAACATGATGGCCGTCGCCGGCGGCATGGCGAGCATGGGGCTCATGCCGGTCGTGACGACCTTCGCCGTCTTCTGCCTGCGCGCCGTCGAACAAGCGCGACTCTCGATCGCCTACTCCCGACGCAAGGTCCTGATCGCGGCCAGCCATCCCGGTCTCGACGTCGGCCCCGACGGCGGCTCGGCGCAGTGCTTCGAGGACCTGGCGGCCTATCGCGCCATCCCCGGCATGACCGTGCTCTCCCCCGCCGACCCGGTCGAGATGCGCCTGGCCACACGCGCGGCCGCCCGGCACGACGGACCGGTCTACATGCGCACCGGTCGCAGCCCGGTGCGCCGCTTGTTCGACGACTCGCACAGCTTCGAGATCGGACGCGGCACACAGCTCACGAGCGGAAGCGACATCACGCTCGTCGCTTGCGGCGTCGAGGTCGGGCGAGCACTCGATGCGGCCGAGCTCCTGAAGCAGGACGGCATCTCCGCGCGCGTCGTCAACATGCCGAGCATCGAGCCCGTCGATCACTACCTGCTCGCGACCTGCGCACAGGAGACCCCTGCCTTCGTCACCGCCGAGGACCACAGCGTTCGCGGCGGGCTCGGCAGCGCCGTCGCCGAGTCGTTGGCTGCCAACCTTCCGCGCCCAGTCGAGTTCGTCGGCATGTCCGACAGCTTCGGAACCTCTGGCGAGCCGGACGAGCTCGCCGAACACTTCGCCATCGACGCGCGCGGCATCGCAGCCGCGGCCAAGCGCGCTCTCTCCCGCTAGCCACCCTCACCCGCGCCTCACTCGAGAACGATGTCTATCAAGAAGAAGATCCTCCTCTCCCTGCTCGCACTCTTCGTCGTGATTCAGTTCAAGACGATCGATCGCGCCAACCCGCCCGTCGAGGCGGAGCTCATCGCCGGTCCCGAGGTGCGCGAAGTGCTCCGGCGCGCCTGCTTCGACTGCCACTCGAACGAGACCACCTGGCCCTGGTACTCCTACGTTGCGCCGGTCTCCTGGCTGGTCGAGCACGATGTCGAGGAAGCGCGCGAGCACATGAACTTCTCCGACTGGGAGAGCTACAGCGCGGAGAAGCAGGAGCACAAGCGCGAGGAGTGCTGGGAGGAAGTCGCGGAGGGCGAGATGCCGCTGTGGTTCTACGTCCCGCTCCACTGGGAGGCGTCGCTGTCGGACGACGACCTCGACGTGCTGAAGGCCTGGGCGATGGCGACGCCCGACGAGGACTAGCTCAGCCCGAGAGACGCGATAGGTCGAGCCGGCCGTCTTTCACCGGCGGACACCAGAAGTAGGCGCCGGTCACCGGGCGCGTGAAGCAGAAGAGCTCGTCGCGAATTCCGTCGTCGAGCCCGACCATGCGCTTCATCAGAGCCTCGAAGGCGTCGAAGCTCTTGCCGAAGGCGACGAAGACCAGGCCCTCGCGCGCGGCATCGGACCAGGGCATCGAGCGCCGCAACACGAAGGCCTCGGGCTCGAAGTCCTCTTGCGCCGTGCGCTTGACGTGCGCCGACTCGGGCGCGAACTCCAGCTCCTCGTTGTCCGCGATCCGACGACCGATCACGTTGTCGCGCTGGTCGGGCTCGAGCGCCATGAAGCTGTCGAGGTCGTGCATCCACTGCTGCACCGCGACGAAGCTGCCGCCGTCCATCCCGGGTCCCGCCTCCCGAATCAAGCCGGCCTGCTCGGCCGCATCGCCCTCGGGGTTCTCCGTCCCGTCCTCATAGCCAGACAGATCGAGGCCGGATCCGAAGCGGAAGGCATCGATCACATCCTCCAGGAGGAAGGCCGTCTCGACGGCAGTCGTGACCGCGCGCGTGCAGTGCAGGAGCTCGCCGCGATCGTCGCCGCGCAACCAACACCACAGAGCGGTCGGAGTCGAAGGCACCTCGACGCCGGCGCCGACCATCGCGGGGAAGGAGCGCATGCCGGGCAGCTCCGTGCCGACGGCCGCCAAGAGCGACGGCCCCAGTCCGACGACGATCGAGTCATCGACGGCCAACTCGGCCAGAGCTTCGAGAGCCTCTATCGGATCGCTGTCCGGTAGCAGACTGAAAGTGAGGTAGCGCGCGTCGGCGGGGACGGGAGCGAGGATTCCGGGTTGGGAGTTCGTCATGAGTGGAAAGGCTTTCTCGGCGGCTCAGCTCTCCCGGTTCGGGATCGCCCCGGATCGAAGAGACCGTGGTAGTATTCCGCGGCTGGCACTCGGCCACCAGGCTAGAGCGCGCCTCTCTTGTCGGCGCCCGCTCCTCCCTCTCGACACACCGCGATCATGTTCAACCTGTCTGTCTACTGCCGCCGCACGCTCAACACGATTCCCCCGGAATCCAGCTCAGCTGATGTGGTTGCATTTAATGAACCCGCCGCCCGAATCCCGAATCGATTCAGTGCGCGGGTTTTCTCATATCTGTCCGGAACCGCGGAGCGCACCCGATGAAGCGCAAGGTCCTCATCGGCGCCCTCGCCTGGGCGATTCTGCTGACTCTGGCGCACATCCAGCTCAACATCGGCTGGAGCCAGCTCAAGGACAACGCCGACGTGATCATGGGCAAGAAGCGACGCGAGCTCACCGTCGGATTCCTGCCGGTCACATGACACCTCACCTGCCCGGTCACCAGTTGGGTGACCGACCACTCGGACGAGGGCACGCTCTTCCGCTCGCGCAAATTCACCGACTGGCCGACCGTGAAGGAGGCGCTGATCGCGGAAGAGATCGGCGGCGTCTTCATCCTGGCGCCGATGGCGATGCAGCTCGTGGCGGACGGCATTCCGATCAAGGTCGTCTATCTCGGCCACCGCGACGGAACCGCGATCATCGTCGGCAAGGACTCGGGCATCAACGAGTTCACCCAGCTGGCGGGCAAGACGGTTGCGATCCCCAGCCGCTATGCCAACCAGAACATCCTGATGCACAAGTCGATGCGCGAGCACGGCATGCCCTTCGACTCGATCGAGCTGCGCGAGCTTCCGCCGCCGGAGCACCCGACTGCGCTGCAGGCCGGCACCATCGACGGCTACATCGTCGGCGAGCCCTTCGCCGCGAAGGCCGAGGTCGACGGCTTCGGCAAGGTGCTCTATCACACCAAGGACATCTGGCCCGACTTCATCTCGTGCGTGTTGGTCGTGCGTGAGGACCTGATCGCCGAGCGGCGCGAGCTGATCCAGGAGCTGGTCGACGGGATCGCCAAGTCCGGCAAGTGGCTGGACGAAGACATGGAGCACCGTATGGATGCTGCCGAGGTCTCCGCGAAGCACTATTACTTCCAGGACCCGGAGCTCCTGAAGTACGTGCTCTCCAAGCCGGCCGATCGGGTCAAGTACACGAACCTCGCGCCGCTGAAACCCGACTTCGACGAGATCATGGAGCTCGCCGCGGAGATCGGCGTGCTCTCCCGACGCGTCGAGTTCGAGGAGTACGCCGACCCTTCCTTCGTCCCCGACCTCGACCAGATCGACTGGAACATGGATCGCCTCCCCGAAGAAGGGAGCAAGCCGTGACCGCCGCACTGATGGCCATCGGTATCGGTGCCGCGCTCTTCCTGCTCGGAACGCGCACGCCGGCACGCGTCCAGAACGTCCTCTTGCCGGTCTGCGTCACGACCATCCTGGTCGGTCTGTGGGACCTGGCCTGCGTGGTCAGCGGCACGACGGTCTTCCCCACTCCGGCGAAGACCTGGGCGGCCTTCGGCGAGATCGTCGAGAGCGAGCGACTCTGGGGCGACACGGTCGCGAGTCTGTTCCGCGTGACCTGGGGCTTCCTCGGAGCCGCGGCCGTCGGAATTCCGCTGGGCCTGGTCGTCGGGTGGTCGACGCGCACCTTTCGCGCGCTCAACCCGATCATCCAGGGTCTGCGTCCAATCTCCCCCATCGCCTGGATCCCGATCGCCATCCTGTGGTTCGGCATCGGCGACGGAGCGGGCATCTTCCTGATCTTCCTGTCCTCCTTCTTTCCGATCACCGTCGGGACGATGGCCGCCGTGCGCAACATCTCGCTGGTGCACCAGCGCTCGGCGATGAACTTTCAGATGACCGGGCTCGACCTGTTTCGCCGCGTCGTGCTGCCGGCCTCTCTGCCGCAGATCATCACGAGCTTGCGGATCTCGCTCGGCGTTGCCTGGCTCGTGATCGTCGCGGCCGAGATGGTCGGCATGGACTCGGGTCTCGGCTACCTGATCAACGATGCGCGTAACGCGGGCAGCCGCTACGACCTCGTCGTCGCCACGATGATCATCATCGGCCTGATCGGGATCGTGCTCGACCTGCTCATTCGCCAGCTCGAGAAGTTCGACGAAGTGCGCTGGGGGTACGTGAACCGATGAGTGACAAGAAACCGAAGGTCGTCTTCGAGAACGTCTCGAAGGAGTTCGACGTCAAGGGTGAGAAGCTCCATGTCCTCGAGGACATCGACCTGGTCGTCAACGAAGGCGAGCTGGTCTGCCTGCTCGGTCCGTCGGGCTGCGGCAAGTCCACCCTGCTCAACATCGCCGGCGGCTTCGAGGCCCCGACCTCGGGCACGATCAAGATCGATGGCGAGCTCATCACCGCACCCGACCCGCGCCGCGTCTTCGTCTTCCAGGAGTACGGGATCTTTCCGTGGGCCTCGGTCTGGGACAACGTCGTGCTTGGACTGCGACACCTCCCGAGCGACAAGCAGCACACGATCGCCGGCGAGATCATCGACCTGGTCGGCTTGAGCGGCTTCGAGAAGACCTACCCGATGGCACTGTCCGGAGGTATGAAGCAGCGCGTCGAGGTGGCGCGCGCGCTCGCCGTCTCGCCGGACGTGCTCTACATGGACGAGCCCTTCGGTGCGCTCGACTCGCTGACGCGACTGACCATGCGCTCCGAGCTGATCCGCATCTGGAAGGACCTCGACCCGACCATTCTGTTCGTGACCCACGACGTCGACGAGGCCATTCAGCTCGCCGAGCGCGTCGTGGTGTTCAGCAGCCGGCCGGGCCGCATCGCCGGGATCGTCGAGATCGACCTCGACCACCCGCGCGATCTGGGCAGCGCTCAGTACGGCGTGATCAAGAACCAGCTGTACGAGCTGCTCGGGGTGAGCCACCTGATCTGAGCGCTCGCGCGGGAGCTCACCTTCGCGCGAGCAGAATGAAGTGCGGCAGGAAGTGGAAGGCCAGGCGACCGGAGGCCGTGTGGAGGTGCCACTCGAACTCCTCGGCCGTGAGCGTGAACACCAGGGCGTAGACGAAGAAGTGGAGCGCGAGCCCGATCAGCGCCAGCCTCGCTCTTCGTGAAGGAGCACCCTGAACTCTGCGGACGAGCGCCAATAGGACCGTCACGATCGCGAAGCTGGCGAAGCCGGAGCCCGGATAGCTCGCATAGGCGAAGGTCTCGAGGAACAGTGCCTGTGCGGCGCGCGGAACTCGCGCGAGCTTTTCGAAGGAGAAGTCGCCCAGGATGTCCGAGAGCCAACCGGAGTCGAGCCCGAGCGACAAGATGAGGAGCGGCCACGCGCTCGCCATCGCCGCCACGGCGATCGGAACCCAGGTCGCTCGCAGACCGTGAACCGCGGGGGCCACCGCTGCGATCCCGATGGCGAGCAAGATGCCCTCTTGCTTCGTCAGTGCTAGCGTCAGGCCTGCGAGCAAGAGCCCGGCGTACTTCCGGCGCCCTCCCTCTCCGCGCTCGAGCACCGAGCCGAGCTCGATCAACATCCAGAGTAGCGCGGCGACGAGCGGCAGCTCCGCATAGCCATAGGTCGCGAACTCGACGGTCGAAGGCTGCAGGGCGAGCAAGAGCAGGAGCGCCGCGCCAACGAGCTTGACCCGCGACGACGCTCCCTCCGCGAGGACGCTCCACGCGAGCAGCAAGAGCGCGACGAGGTAGACCGGGAACAACACGCCGAGCAGCCGCGCGCCGGTCTCGTCGTCGAGCTGGAAGAAGAGCGACTCGTTCGCCGCGAGGAGTGGCGGATACTCGAAGTGCCCGAGGATGCTGAGCCCTTCGGCCGCCACCGGGTCGACCCGGCCGAGGTGGGCGTACAGCCTGGCGAAGCCGGCGAAGTTGCTCCCGGGGTCGCCATGCGTCGGCGGAATGGAGAGGCTCATCGCGCCCTCGATGAAGAGCAGCGCGCAGGCGAGGCCGAGCAGGTGGGAGAAGCGCAGCTCGATCGTTCCGCGCACACAGCCGCGCAGCAGCCACGCAAACCCGCCGAGGATCCACGGCAGGACGAGCAGCTCGTAGGAGACCGAACCGAAGCAGGCGCCCAAGACGAGCAGCTCGACGCACAGGATCGCCGGGCCGAGGAGGATCGAGCTGGCGACGCGCGCGGCGACGGACTCCGCCCGGCCGCACAGCCAGGCCTGGACCATGGCGCCCGCAAACAGGTGCGCCACGACGATGAGCGCGGCCTGAAGGGTGAGCGGCAGCTCCATCAGCGCTTCCGATACCAACGCCCGCGACCGGTGGCGTCCTCGAAGACGAGCTCGAGCTCCTCGCTCTCCTCCACGCGCGCGAGCGCGTCGGGCGCGAGGTCGAAGACGAGGACGTAGCCCGGCCGACCGCCGAGCGCACCCTCGAACACCGCCTCGAGCTCGCCGTCATAGGCGAACCCGGCCTCCTCGGCGTAGCGGCGCCAGTATTGATAGCGCGCGACTCGATCGCCGGGCGCAAACTCCCTCGGCTCCGTCTCGTCGGGAGGAAAGAAGAACCGAATCTCGGTCGGGCTGGGCGCGAAGTAGAACTCGATCGACTGCGTGATGAAGCCGGAGGTCAGGATGACGACGGGCAGCTCCACGTCGCGCTCCTCGAAGGCAAGTAGCTCGCGGAGACGGAGCTCCTCGACACCGACGGGTGTCCCTGCCCCCCACTTCTCGAACAGGTGGCGCCCGTCCAGCACGACGCCCGCAAGGACGACCAGCAGACCGACGACGAGCCCGGCACCCTTCAGCTCGCCGTTCTCCGAGAGACCGAGGTTGCTAATGAACCTCCGCCATCCTCTCCGCCAGCTCGAAGTCGAGCTCGGTCACTCCACCCGCGGAGTGCGTCGAGAGCCTGACCTCGAGCTTGTTGTAGACGTTGAACCACTCTGGGTGATGGTCCATGCGCTCGGCGATCATCGCCACCTTCGTCATGAAGGTGAACGCGGAGATGAAGCTGTCGAACTTCGTCTCCATCTTGATGCCGTTGCCATCGAGCTTCCACTCGAAGGGCCCGCTCGAGTTGAGTTCGGCCAATCCGCGCTCGATGTCTGCCGGTTCCAGTTTCGTGACCTTCATGGGAGAACTCGACAAGTGTAGCGGCAATGCGAAGCCGCAGATGGAACGAATCAGCCTGGCTCGTGCTCCGAAGTGAGCGCGACTCTCGGGCGCTGACGCTTCTCGAGGATGCGCGCCATCCACCAGACGAAGAGCAACGCGATTGCCCCGAAGAGCAGGAAACTCGCATCGAACGTTGGGGCCTGATCTCCCTGACCCTCCCCGCCCTGACCCTCGCTCGATCCCAGAGCGATGAGGACTGCGAAGCTGTTGTGAATGAAGTGGCAGACCGTGCTCGGCCAGATCGACTCCGAGAGATAAGCCACGTAGCCGAACCAGAGCCCGAGTGGAAAGACGGCGATCGCGTAGCTGATATCGCCGTGGGTGATCGCGAAGAACAGACTGGAGAGTGAGATCGCAACCCACGGCGAAAAGCGGCGCAGAAGGCGCGCCTGAATGAAACCGCGGAAGATCAGCTCTTCGGTAAAGGCCGCTATGACGGCCACCATCAGAAGGATGATCCAGATCTCGCCTCCGCTCGCGAGTCGGACCTGCTCCTGGACTTCATCGACGCGCGGACTGCGAGCACCGATCAATCCGAGGTTGATCAGGCCACCCACGATCGCCCCTCCCACTGCGCCGAAGTAGATCACGGGCGTCAGCCACAGCGACAAGCGCGAGCGCGTCAAGCCGAGCTGCGCACCCGGCGCCTCGCGGGATCGCCGGATGAAGTAGAACAGCGCGGCGATGCAGATCAGCTCGAAGCTGAGGCCCTGAACGACGAATCGCGTCGTCTTGCTCTGCGCGCTCCCCTCCTCCAGCAGGCCTGAAGCCCTGACCACACTCCAGAGCAGCTTCGAAACCGACCAAGTGATCGGAACGAAGAATGCGCCGAAGACGATCGTCGGCCAGATGCGAGGCTTGGCAGGCGGCATGGGAAAAGCCGAGTGGCTCCGTATACAGTACGGGCGCGATGAGCTCCCAAGCCAAGGAAGACTCGACTTCCACTCCACCGTTCGCGATCGAGTACTCGGCCGTCACGGTTCGGTTCCCCGAGACGCTTGCCGTCGATGCGCTCGAGCTCTCGATCCCGAGCAGTCGGACGACGGCACTGATCGGACCGAGCGGGTGCGGCAAGACCACGCTGCTGCGGCTGGCCGTCGGGCTGCAGAACGCGACGAGCGGAGCGGTCCGCGTGCTCGGGCAGCCGCTCGAGGCGACGACCCTCGACCAGCTGCGCCACTCGATCGGCTACGTCGTGCAGGAGGGCGGGCTGTTCCCCCACCTGTCCTGCGCGGACAACGTCGCGCTCGTCGCCGAACACCTGGGCTGGACGCGTGAGCGAGTGCGCGCGCGCACGTCCGAGCTGTGCGAGCTCGTGCAGCTCTCGGAGGAGCTCATGCAGCGCGCACCCGGCGAGCTCTCCGGCGGACAACGCCAACGCGTCGGTCTGATGCGCGCTCTCTTCCTCGACCCGGAGCTGCTCCTCTTCGACGAGCCGCTCGCCGCCCTCGACCCGATGGTCCGCGCCGAGCTCCAGGACGACTTGAAGAAGATCTTCGCGCGCCTCGAGAAGTCCGTGCTGCTCGTCACGCACGACCTGGCCGAGGCCGGCTACCTAGCCGACGACATCATCCTGATGCGCGCGGGTCGAGTCGTGCAGCGCGGCGGCTTGCGCGAGATGCTCGAACAACCCGTCGAGCCCTTCGTCACGGAGTTCGTCAGCGCGCAGCGCGGCGCGCGGGATCTCCTCGCGGAGGCCCAGCAGTGAGAGCGCTCGGCCTGCTCCTGTGCCTCGCAGCCTGCGCGCCGACCACGCGCGACCTGCGCGTCGGCTCCAAGCGCTTCACCGAGTCGCGCGTGCTCGGCGAGGTCGCGGTCCTCGTCGCCAGCGAGACCGGAGCGACGGTCGAGCCGCGCACCGAGTTCGGCGGGACGATGCTCGCCTGGAATGCGCTGCGCACCGGCGCGATCGACCTCTACCCCGACTACACCGGCACGGTCATCAACGAGATCCTGTCCGGGACACCGATCGACAGCGCGGAAGAGCTCGAGCAGGCACTCGCCGAGCACGGAGTCCGCAGCACCGAGCCGCTCGGCTTCAACAACACCTATGCGATCGGGCTGCGCGAAGAGCGCGCCGCCGAGCTCGGCGTCGTGCGTATCAGCGATCTCCGCGAGCACCCAGACCTGCGGCTCGGCTTCACCAACGAGTTCATGAACCGCGCGGACGGTTGGCCGGGCCTGCGCGAGAGCTATGCGCTCCCGCAGACCGATGTGAACGGTCTGGACCACGACGTCGCCTATCGCGCGCTGGAGTCCGGAGCGCTCGACGCCATCGACCTCTACTCGACCGACGCCGAGATCGACTACTACGACCTGCACGTGCTCGAAGACGACCGCGCGTACTTCCCCCGCTACGACGCCGTGTTCCTCTATCGCACGGAGCTCGGTGACACTCACCCCGCCTTGGTCGAGGCGCTCCAGAGCTTGGCCGGCGAGATTCCTCGTGAAGCGATGGTCGCCATGAACGCGCGCGCCAAGCTCGACCTGGTCCCGGAGACGAGTGTCGCCGCAGACTTCGTGCGCGAGCGGCTCGGCATCCAGGCGACGACGAACGAGCGCTCGCTCACCGCGCGCCTCTGGCTTCGAACGAAGGAGCACCTCGCGCTCGTCCTCAGCTCACTCCTCGCCGCGATCCTCGTCGCCATTCCGCTCGGCATCTTCGCCGCGCGCCGCGAGCGCCTCGGCCAGGTCGTGCTCGCGCTCACGGGCATCCTTCAGACGATCCCCTCGCTTGCGCTGCTAGTCGTAATGATCCCGCTCTTGAAGGCCCTCGGCGCGCCGTCCGCCTACCTGATCGGTTCCGCCCCCGCGATCCTCGCGCTCTTCCTCTACGGCTTGCTCCCGATCGTCCGCAACACCTACCAGGGACTGAAGGACATCCCGCCCGAGCTGGTGGACGCCGCCGAGGCGCTCGGACTCCCCACCCGCACCAAGCTCCGCCGCCTCGAACTCCCGCTCGCCTCGCGCGCCATCCTCGCTGGCATCAAGACCTCCGCCGTGATCAACGTCGGCACCGCTACACTCGGCGCCCTGATCGGAGCCGGCGGCTACGGCCAGGCCATCCTCACCGGCATCACCCTCGACGACACCGCTCTGATCCTCGAGGGCGCAATCCCTGCCGCACTCCTCGCCCTCCTCATTCAGACCCTCTTCGAGCTGAGCGAGCGTATCCTGGTACCGCGAGCACTGCGCGCCTGAAGAGCAGCCGTTCGGGTCTCGATCCAGCTCCTCGCCGACGCAACTGACCGGGCTTTCAACGCCCCCTCTCCGACTGCATGATGGCGCACATGCAAGCGACTCCGCCCGAGACCACGCAGCCGGCGAAGAGTACCTGGGAGAGCATCGTCGAGCAGTTCAGCGGCGGCTCCGAGTCCTGGTACGAGCGACCGATCGTCCTGGCTCTCGCGATCATCGTGGGCTCGTTCCTCGCCGCGCAGATCGTGGACTGGCTCGTGTCGCGCACGGTTCGCGTCTTCGCGAAGCGGACGAAGACAGACATCGATGATCGGCTGATCGATGCGCTCCACGGGCCGGTCGTCAAGACGGTCGTCCTGATCGGAGTCTGGTTCGCGTGTGAAGAGCTGCAGGGCGAGAGCGCGGAGGTCATGTGGGTCCACCGCACGATCATGACGCTCGCGATCCTGGTCTGGCTGTTCGCCTCGCTGCGCATCTGCAGTCTGGTCTTGGTTGCGCTGGCCGGGAACCGCTCGCGCTTCAAGACGGTCGAGGAGCGCACGCTCCCGCTGTTCGACAACCTGGTCAAGATTCTCCTGTTCGGCGTCTCGGGCTACCTCCTGATCGAAGCCTGGCAGCTCGACGCCACCGGGTGGCTGGCCTCCGCCGGAGTCGCGGGCATCGCGCTCGGCTTCGCCGCCAAGGACACGCTCGCCAATTTGTTCGCGGGTGTCTTCGTGATCGCGGACGGCCCCTATCACGTCGGCGACTATATCGTGCTCGAGTCGGGGCACCGCGGGCGCGTGCTGCACATCGGTCTGCGCTCGACGCGCATCCTAACTCGCGACGATGTGCAGATCACGGTCCCCAACTCGATCATCGGCAACGGCGCGATCGTGAACGAGACCTCGGGCACGCCGCAGTACAGGTTGCGCGTGCAGGTCGGGGTGGCCTACGGCAGCGACGTCGATCATGTCCGCAAGGTGCTGATGGAGGTGGCCGATGCCGCCGAGGCGCCGCTGCGCGATCCGGAGCCGCGCGTACGCTTTCGCCGCTTCGGCCCGTCGAGCCTGGACTACGAGCTGCTCGTCTGGATTCGCGAGCCGGAGCTGCGCGGCCGAACCCTGGACGCGCTCAACACCGCCGTCTACAAGAGCTTCGAGCGCGAGGGCATCTCGATCGCCTTCCCGCAGCAGGACCTGCACTTGCGCAGCGTGCCGGAGGAGTGGGCGGATGCCTTCGGGTCGGAGAACAGCAAGACGGACTAGCCTCGACAGTCGCTCCCGCGCGATGCGACTCGAGCCCGGAACTGCCGAGAATGTGACGCCCGCGATCGGACTGCGGTGCTAGCCTGAACCGGACATGAAGTCCTCGGCCGAACGCGCACTCGGAGAGCTTCTTCAGCTGGCCTACTCGGGCGAGCTCGCGGCGGCCTATGCCTATCGCGGTCACTGGAAGAGCTCGCGACGCAGCGAGGAGCGCGAGCAGATACGCGTCATCGAGGAGGAAGAGTGGCACCACCGCCGGCAGGTCGGAGAGATGCTCACCCAGCTCGGCCTCGCACCGGACCCGAAGCGAGAGCTCCGCGCACGCATCATCGGTCGAACACTCGGCGCTCTCTGCTGGGTCTCGGGTTGGCTAGCGCCGATGCTCGGTGCCGGAGCACTCGAGCGACGCAACGTCTTCGAGTACACCTCGGCCGCCGGCTTCGCGCGCGACTGCAAGAGGACCGAGTGGATCGACTGCCTGCTCGTGATGGCCGAAGTCGAGTGGGAGCACGAGGCCTACTTCCGCAGTCGCGTACTCGACCACTGGCTCGGCCGTCGCTTGCCGCTCTGGCCCCAGCCCGGACCGAAAGCGCAGATTCGCGAAGACTTCGTGTCGCCCACTGCCACTCTCTTGCCCACCGCATAGACTCCGTCGGAGCGAGACTGTCGCACACGCACCTCCCCCCACCCGATTCAGACGCGAACCATGGCTCACTCGATCGTTCCGTTTCTCATGTTCGAAGGTGATGCCGAGGAGGCCTCGAACTTCTACGTCTCGCTCTTCGACAACTCCGAGATTCGCACGATCGTGCACTATGGACCGGGCGAAGCCGGAGCAGAGGGCTCGGTCGTTCGCGCCGACCTCGTCATCGCCGGTCAGAAAGTCATGTGCATCGACAGCCCGACGAAGCACGACTTCGGCTTCACGCCGGCCGTCTCGCTCTTCGTCGAGTGTGACTCCGATGCGGAGTTGGAGCAGGCCTACGCGAAGCTCAAAGACGGCGGCGCGATGTTGATGCCGCTCGACAACTACGGCTTCAGCACCAAGTTCGCCTGGGTCAGCGATCGCTACGGCGTCTCCTGGCAGCTCAACCTGAAGTGAACGGAACCGGCGCCGCCAGCATGTCTACCACCATCGAACCGACCGTCCGCGACGCCACGCGCTACGACCTGCCCGCGATCGTCGAGATCTACAACCAGTCCGTCGCCGCCGGGTGGTCCACAGCGGATACGGAACCGATAGAAATCGAGTCGCGCATCGAGTGGTTCGAGCACCACGATCCGGAACGCCGGCCACTCTGGGTCGCCGAGCTCGACGACCGCGTCGTCGCGTGGATCAGCCTGACTTCCTGGTATGAAGGACGCCCGGCCTACGACGCGACCGCCGAGGTCAGCACCTACATCGCGACGGACTATCACCGGCGCGGCATGGGGCTCTTCTTGAAACAGCGCATGATCGAAGCCTGCCCCGGACTCGGCGTGACGACGATGCTCAGCCTGCACTTCGACCACAACGAGGGCACAGGGCGCATCAACGAGAAGCTCGGCTTCGAGCGCATGGGGCACCTCGAGGAGATCGCTCTGATCGCAGGTCAGCCGCGCGGACTCGTCATCTCGGGCCTGCGCATTCCCGCTCCGCGTTGAACGCCTCCGACACCCATCTCTCCAACCGCTAGCCGCCGATTGCCTCCATGCCCTACGTCAACATTCAGATCCTCGAAGGCGCGACGCGCGGACAGAAGTCGAACCTCGTGCGCGACGTAACCGACTCTCTGGTTCGCGAGCTCGGCAAGAAGACCGAGCACATCCACATCGTCATCCAAGAGGTCGCCGAGGAGAACTGGGGCTTCGCGGGGCAGCTGACCGACGACTGGAAGAAATCCCAGGGCAAGTAGGGTTGGTCCCAATCAGCGCAGGCGCAGCAGCAGCATGACCGCGTTTCTCGCACGCTCGACGTCGATGTAGAGGCCGCGCGAGACGCCGAAGGCTTGCTCGACCTCGAATCGGGGAGCAACGAGCTCGAGCAGCGCGGGGACTCGGTACTCGCGCACGTGCCCCTCGCCGAGCGGGATGTCGATTCCGGGGAAGGGCGAGTCCATTACGAGCGGGACCTCGAGGACGAGCTGTCCGCCGGGACGCAACCAGGTCGCGCAGGCTCCGAGGAAGGCGACGTCGTTCGCGAAGTGTTCCATCGAGTGAATCGAGATGATCGCGTCGAAGGAGTCGGGCTCGAACAGCGCGGTCGAGGTGGCGTCGCCGGAGACGAAGCGCGCCTGCGGGTGAGCCTCTCGGTTGCGCGCGATCTGCGTCTCGTCGTAGTCGGCGCCCGTCGCGGAGCTCAGTCGGTCCGCCAGGAGCGCCGTGCCGTCGCCCCAACCGCAGGCGACATCGAGGACCTCTCGCACACTCGCGTCGAGCAGCTCGAGCGCCTGCTCATAACCCGGGAGTGGCATGGCCGCCTTGCGACTGTTCTCCGGATAGAGCGCGTTCGTCATGGCGCGCACCTCGCGGAAGCGCTCCTCGCCCCAGGCCGGGACCTCGGTGAAGCGCGAGAGTGCGAAGCGCTCAGGGGCGAGCTCGGCCGCGGCCCAGGGCGTGTGCGTCAGGCGCCTCTGGTGCGCGGGCTCGGCGTCGGCCGTGACTCGGCGCGCCTCGTCGAGGAAGTCGGAGCGGAAGACATCGCAGCCGAAGCGCAGGTCGAACTCCTTCGGGAACACGACGTACTGCGAGTCCTCGCGCTCGAGCTGATCGAAGGCGCGCTCCACGGAGTCCAGGTCGACGGTGAAGTGGTGTGCCAGCGCGCGTGCGGCTCGCGACCAACCGAAGTGTTCGAGGCAGGCACTCATGCGGCGGCCCACATCGCGGTCGTCTCCGGCGAAGCTCCTCACGCCGACCTCGCGCGCAAACTCGTGCACGCGCTCGTTGCGCTCCTCCTCACCGCAAACCAGGACGATCTCGGAGAAGACCGCCTTCGCCCGCGCGATCAGCCCCACTTCCGGGTTCGTGATCAGCGCGCCGAAGGAGTCGAAATCACTCCAGTGGCTCTGAACGAGTAGCGGTCTTGCTTCCACGCTCGGACCATCACGTGCGAGGAGGGGCTCGTCAAGAGAGCAGCTCGGCGGGCGGCCCAGCCCACTCTTCAGATGGGGGAAATAGTGCCGAGTTCGGTACTCAACACGGGAGTTGGAGCCGTTCGATTGGCAGAATCTCCTTCCAGCGCGCGGGCGCGCGACCACGGAACGAGACGGGCACCAACAAAGACGGACAATGGAATTTCGGGCACACCTGCCGGTCGAGCTGGAGTTCGGCGCGGGCAAGATCGACATGCTGGGCGCCATCGCGGCGCGGTACGGGAGCCGGGCCTTCCTCGTCACGATGACCGACATGGTCGAGCTCGGGTTCGCCGAGCGCGCCTTCGAGTCGCTGAACCGCGCTGGACTCGAGACGGTGCTGTACGACTCGACGCAGCCCGAGCCGAAGTCGGACCAGATCGATGCGGCGGCGGCCGTCCTGCGCGCCGAGAACTGCGACGTCGTCATCGGGCTGGGCGGCGGAAGCGCCATGGACGTGGCGAAGGCCGTCGCGATCTGCGCCAAGCACACGGGTCCTGTGTGGGACTACGTCAACCTGTCGAACCGTCCGCCCCAACCGGTCGACGCGAGCCTCACGCTCCCGATCATCGCCGTGCCGACAACGGCCGGCACCGGCTCGGAGACGACGCCCTACTCGGTCGTCACGAACACCGAGACCGTGCAGAAGGGAACGATCAAGGAACCGGCCATCTTTCCGCGCGTCGCCATCGTGGACCCCGAGCTCTCGAGCCGCATGCCCGCCGCACTGACCGGCGCGACCGGCATCGACGCTTTCGCGCACAGCCTCGAGTCCTACCTGAACGTGCCCAACCGCTCGCCGCTCTCCGACGCACTCGCCGAGACCGCGATGAGCGCGCTGATCCGGCACCTCCCGAACGCTTGCGCCGACGGCAACGACCTGACTGCGCGCGCCGGTGTCGCCTACGCCGCGAGTCTCTCCGGCATGGTCATCGCCAACGCCGGAACGACCGTCGCCCACGCGATCGCGCAACCGCTCGGCGCACGGCTCGGCACTTCGCACGCGGACTCGGTCGCGATCTTCACCGTTCCCGTCCTGCGCCACACTCTGCCCGCCGATGCCGAGCGCATCGCGAAGATCGGCTCGCTCTTTCCAAACTTCAAGGGCAGCGGGAAGATCACCCAGATCGCCGCTGAGCTCGCCGTCGACGCGATCGAAGAGTTCGTGCGTGCGGCGGGCGTCGACACGCGCCTTCGCGACCTCGGCGCACAGCCGAGCCTGGTCGATGAGCTGGCCGAAGACGTGACGACGTACATGTCGCGTCCCCTGAAACAACACCCGGTCGTCTTCGAGGCCGAGGACATTCGCTCGATCGTTCGAGCGGCGATGTAGGAGCTCCACGCATGGCAGTCACGACAACCCCTTGGCCCACGCTCAACCCGGACGGCATTCCCCTGCCGGCGGAGATGCCGCGCAGTGAGAAGACTCGCATTCTCGCGCGCTGGAGCGCCAAGCTCCGCGCCCGCGCCCTGCAGATGATCAAGGACGGCGGCTCCGGTCATCCGGGCGGCTCGTTCTCGGTCATGGACATCCTGGTGTCGCTCTACTTCGCGACCATGCGAGCGCGGCCGGCCGATCCAAACTGGAGCGAACGCGATCGCTTCGTGCTCTCCAAGGGCCACGCCTGTCCCGCGCTGTACGTCGTGCTCGCCGAGCTCGGCTATTACGACAAGCAAGAGCTCAACGGTTTTCGAGCGATCGGCCGCATGCTGCAGGGCCACCCTTCGACGGCCACGCCCGGAGTCGAGTGCGTCAGTGGCTCGCTCGGTCAGGGCTTCTCCGCCGCGCTCGGCATGGCGGTCGGGCTGCGCCTCGCCGGCCAACTCGAGCCGCGCGTCTACTGCGTCACGGGCGACGGCGAGCTGCAAGAGGGTCAGTGCTGGGAGGTCATCATGGCCGCTGGCCACCGGAGACAGTCGAACTTCACGGTCTTCGTGGATGCGAACGGGCTGCAGGGTGACACGCGCATCGAAGACACGCTCAGCCTCGAGCCGCTGCCGGACAAGTGGCGCGCCTTCGGCTGGGCCGTCCGCGAGATCGACGGCCACAACTACGATGCGATCCTCGACGCGATCGAGTGGGCGCAGGGCGTAACCACTGCGCCGCAGGTCGTGATCGCGCGCACGATCAAGGGCAAGGGCGTCTCCTACATGGAGGACGTGCAGCGCTGGCACGGCACCGCGCCGCCGGATGACGCCGAGATGGAGATCGCACTCGCCGAGCTGCGCGCGCAGGAGGAGGCGAACTCATGAGCTCGATCAGTACGGCCGTCGAGCCCCTGTCGCTGCGCCAGTCCTTCACCGACGCGCTGATCGCCTGCGGGAGCGAACGCGATGACTTCGTGTTGCTCGAAGCCGATGCCACCGGCGCGACCTTCACCGGACAGTTCACCGAGCGCTTTCCGGAGCGCCACATCGCCTGCGGAATCGCCGAGCAGAACATGATCGGCATGGCCGCCGGCATGGCGACGACCGGAGTCACGCCGGTCGCCACGACCATGGCGGTGTTCGTCAGCCTGCGCGCGCTCGAACAGTTCCGCACCTCGGTCTGCTACGCGAGCCGCAACGTCAAGCTCGTCGTCAGCCACCTCGGCATCGACATCGGCGAGGATGGCCCGACCGCTGCGGCGATCGAAGACCTCGGAGTGCTCGGCGCGATCCCCAACCTGACGGTGCTCTCCCCCAGCGACGACGTCGAGATGCACGCGATGGTGCGCTGGATGCTCGCGCACGACGGGCCTGTCTATCTGCGCACCGGTCGCAGCCCCGTACCGCGCGTGTTGCCCGATGACCACGCCTACGTCCCCGGCTACTGGCCGACGGTTCGCGCAGGAACCGACGTGACGTTGGTCGGCATCGGAATCACCGTTCACCTGTGCGTGCGAGCGGCCGAGCTGCTCGAGCGCGAAGGCATCTCGGCACAGGTCATCGCGGCCAGCTGCTTCAAGCCGACCGACGAAGTGAGCTTCGCCGAGCGCGCGGCCGCGACACGCGGAGTCGTCAGCCTCGAAGACCACAACCGTCGCGGCGGGCTGGGCTCGCGCGTGGCGGAGATCCTCGCGTGGAACACACCGCTAGCGCTCGAGTCGATCGGTCTCGACGACCGGTTCGCCGAGAGCGGTGCGACCGACGCTCTGTTCGAGAAGTACGGGCTCACGGCCGAGAACGTCGCCGAGCGCGCGCGCGTCGTGCTCGCACGCAGCTCCAGCCAGGCGTCGCGATGAAGATCCTGCTCGTCTGGCCCTACAACCAGCACGCGCTCGACATCCCCGAGACGATTCCGCTCGGGCTCGGGTACCTCGCCGCCAACCTGAAGGAGCCGCACGTGGCGAGCCTGCTCGATGCGACGCTCGATCGCCTCGCGCCCGACTCGCCGGAGTTCGAACAGCGGCTCGCCGACGAGAACCCGGACGTCGTCGGCGTCTCTTTCTGGAGCAGCAACGCGCGCGCGGTCTACGAGAGCTGCGAGGTCGTGCGCCGCGTCTTGCCGAATGCGGTGATCGTGTTTGGCGGACCGCACGCGACCTCCTATGCCGAGCGCGAGGTCGAGCAGGGGCGCTGCGACTACGCGCTCAAGGGAGACGCCGAGCTCTCGCTCCCGCTGCTCCTGGACGAGCTCGAGAGCCCCGGCTCCGTGGACCTCGCCAAGCTCTCCGGCCTCGTTCGCCGAACGGAGAGCGGCGAAGTGCTCACGAACGAAGTCGTGTTCACCGCCGACCTCGACGACCTCGGCATGGTCGACTACGACCTCCTGCGCCTCGACGACTACTTCGAGATGGGCTACGGCTATCGCGGCAAGGCGGTCCTCAACGAACACCTGAAGAGCGCCATGATGATGGCGACGCGCGGCTGTCCCTTCCGCTGCACCTTCTGCTCGGCGCCGTTCATCAGCGGTCGGCCGCTCCGCCACCACTCGCCGCGCCACGTCGCCGACGTGATCCAGTCGCTGTACGACAACCAGGAGGTTCGCCTCGTCAGTCTGGGCGATGACCAGTTCACTCTCGACACGACCTATGCGCGCGAGGTCTGCGAAGCGATCGTCGAGCGCGAGCTCGAGGGGCTCGTGATGGTCACGCCCAACGGTGTGCGCATGCGCGACAGCATGACGACGGACTTCCTCGCGCTGATGATGCGCGCCGGCTGGCAAGAGCTCACGATTGCGCCAGAGACCGGTTCGGAGCGCACGCTCGACATCATGCAGAAGGACCTCGACCTCGGTGTCGTCGGGCCTTTCGTCGAGCGCTGTCACGAGGTCGGCATGAAGGTCAAGGCAAACTTCATCATCGGCTACCCCGGCGAGTGCCCCGAGGACATCCTCCAGACCGCGTGCTTCATCGAGGAGAACGACTTCGACAACATCAGCGTGTGCTTCTTCCAGCCGCTGCCTGGTACGCCGATCTTCGACCAGCTGGTCGAGCGGGGCGAGATTGCTCCCGACTTCGTGCCGGCGCGCTACAGCCAGCTGACCTACACGCCGTCCGGCATCTCCGCCGAGTGGCTGTGCGATCGCTTCAACGAGATCCTCAACAAGTTCCGCGACAGCAAGGGCTGGAAGTACCAGAACGCGAGAGTCGGGACGATTCGGCGCTTCGAGGGCGAGGAAGAGCGGAACGTCGAGGGCAGTGGGATTCTCGGCGCGCTCCCGCACACGGTGATGACCAAGGGCTCGGCCTTCGAACCGGCGTAAAGGGTCGGCACGTCGCGCATTTTTTGAATAGGATCGCGCTCTCGCCGAGCGAACCAGAAGATTGAAGCTCCCCTCCCTCTGCCCAGAAGTTCCTGCCTCGCGGCCTGCCGTCCGCGCCGCCGGAATCGCGCTGACTCTCGCGGCGCTCGCCAGCTGCGGACCGAGCGGACCCGAGCTCCCCCGCCACGACAGCGTCCTCCTCGTCACCTACGACACGGTCCGCGCGGACCACTTCGGGAGCTACGGCTATCCGCTCGACATCACGCCGAATGCCGACTCCCTGGCGGAGCGCGGCATCGTCTTCGAGCGCGTGTGGGCGCCGATGGGCATGACGCTGCCCAGCCATGCGACGATGATGTCGGGCGTCAGTCCGCGCGTGCACGGCGCGCTCGAAAACTACTACACCATGTCGGACGAGGTGCTGACCTTGGCCGAGCACTTCCGCGCCAAGAGCTACGCGACTGGCGGCTTCGTCGGGGCTGCCGTCCTCGACCAGGGCAGCGGAATCAGCCAGGGCTTCCGCAAGTTCGGGCAGCCCGGGTTCAAGAGCGATGACGGCTCGGTCGTCAGCGAGGGATTGCTCCGGCGTCCGGCGCGCGAGGTCAACAACGAGGCGCTGGCCTGGCTCGACGAGGTGCACCCCGACCGCCCGTTCTTCATGTGGGTGCACTACTTCGACGCCCACGGTCCCTTCTTCCCTCCGCAGTCCTCGCTCGACCTTGTCGAGAGCGGCGGGCTGGTCGAGCGAGTTCTCGAGCCGCGCGCCGAAGAGTTCACCGACCTGGACCTCCCCGCCCAGGCCTTGAGCGGTCTGTGGACTCGCTACGCTGCCGACATCCACGCGACGGACACGAGTGGTCTCGGAGCGCTGCTCGCAGAGCTCGGCGGGCGCGGACGACTGGACGAGACCTGGGTGTTCCTGACGACGGACCACGGCGAGGGTCTGTGGGAGCACGGCGAGCGCGGCCACGGCCCGACCGTCTTCGAAGAACAGCTGCGTGTGCCTCTGATCATCGCCTCTCCGCGCGGCGACTGGGCGGGCACGCGGACGGACGAGCCCGTGCACCTCATCGACTTGATGCCAACGGTCATTCACGCCGCATCCGGCGAAGAAGCGAGCGTCGGTGAAGGCGTGGATCTCCTGGCCTGGCTCGAGCGAGGAGCCGTGCCGCTCGACCGAGCTCTGTTCGTCGAACGCCCGCACTACACGAAGAAGAGCCTGGTCGCTCTGAGCACGAAGAGCAAAGACCACTACATCTACGGCATCGTGACGGCGGTCATCCAGGGGAACGAGAAGTTCGTCATCGGGACGGACGGCGCGGCCGAGCTCTACGACCTCGCTGCGGACCCGATGGAACACACGAACCTGGTCGACGAGCGGCCCGAGCGCGCGGCGGAGTTGCGCCAGTTGCTCGAAGCCCACCTCGCCGAGAATCCGACTCTTCCTCCCGGACAGCGCCCCGCCGTCTCGGAGAGCCGTCGCGCGGCTCTCGAAGAGCTCGGCTACGGCGGCGGCGAAGAAGACGACTGAGCATCTCGCCGCCACGGGCACGCCGCATTCGGCTCGAGCATCCCGCGGCGATATAGTGAGGGGCCCAGGACTTGCCCCATGAAGATCACCGAAGTCGTCCTCACCGCTCCTCGGCGGAGCGAAGCTCGCGATGTCGAGCTCGCACCGCTCGCGCCGACGGACGTCCTCGTCGAGGTCCGCTCTTGTGGCGTCTGCTCGAGTGAGCAACCGGTCTGGCGCGGCGAGACCAAGGGAGTCCCCGGCGTCTCCTTCCGCTACGCCGACTATCCCGCGTCGCTGGGTCACGAGGTCGCGGGCGTCGTCGCCGATATCGGCAGCGCGGTGACGAGCGTCGAGGTCGGAGAGCGCGTCACGGGCGTCGCCTATCGGAGCTCGGGCTTCGCGAGCCACGTCGTGGACGACCAGTCCATGTTCATTCGAGCGCCTGAGAACGTGCCCATCGAGGCTGCGCTCGGCGAGCCCTTGATGGCGGTCACCAACATCGTGCGCCAGGCCGACGCGAGTGCGGGCGACTTCGCGCTGATCGTCGGCGATGGCTTCCTGTCTCTGCTCACCGTCGCCCTACTCGCGCGTCACCCGCTGCGCGGCCTGGTCATGGTCGGGCACCACGACGACCGCCTGGCCCTCGCTCGCGAGTTCGGTGCCACGGCGACCATCAACGGGAAGACCGAGGACGCCTACTGGGGAGTGCGCAAGCTCGTCGACGGTGAGCGACACGACCCCGACCGCACGCCGTGGAAGGGCGGCGTCGAGCTGGCCTTCGAGTTCGCCGGCAAGATGAGCGCGCTGCAGCTCTCGGCGAGCCTGTGCAAGGCCAAGTCGCGCGCGAAGCTCGTGATGCCCTCGTTCTACGACGCCGAGCCCTTCACGATCGGTCACTACCTCATGAACCGCGGGCCCTCGCTGCTCGTCTGTCACCCCGCCCACTCGCCCGATCTGATGGCCGACCTCGCGCGCGCGATGTGGGCACTGGAGGCGGGACACTTCCCGATCGAGTCCTTGATCACGCACGCCTTCGATCTCGACGGCGTCGATCGCGCCATGCAGATGGCCGCCGATCGCGAGGACGGCTACATCAAGGGCATCGTCGTTCCGGACTTCGCCAAGCTCGAGAGTGCGGACAGCTACGCCCGAGTAGCCACGGCATGAAGAGCGAGACGCGCCGCCTCCTCATCATCGGCGCGGGCGTCGAGCAGGTCCGTGCCTACGAGCTCGCGCGCGAGCTGGGTCTCGAGGTCATCGGAACCGATCGAGATTCCGACGCGCCCGCGCTCCGCCACGCCGACTACCAGCTCATCGCGGACACGCACGACCCCGAAGCCAACGTCGCCGCCGCGCTCGCCTTTCACGCCGAGCGCCCGATCCACGGCGTGATGACGATTGCGCACGACGTCCCGCTCACCGTCGCGCGCGTGGCGGAAGCCCTCGGCCTGCCGCACATTCCCATCGAGGCGGCCGAGCTCGCCATCGACAAGCTCGCCATGAAGGATCGCTTTGCGCGCGACGGTGTCGCCGTTCCGCGCTACCGCAAGGTCGCGAGTGCGGAGGAGCTGCGTACCTGCGCCGAAGAGTGGGGCCTTCCGCTCGTGACCAAGCCGATCGACAGCTGCGGAGCGCGCGGCGTTCTTCGCGTCACCGACGCCGACCAGCTCGACGCGGCGCTCGAGACCTCGCTCTCGTACTCGAAGCGCGGTGTCGTGATCGCGGAGGAGTATCTCTCCGGCCTCCAGCTCTCGACCGAGGGCATGGCCTGGCGCGGCAAGACGACGACGGCCTCCTGGTCCGAACGAAACTACGATCGCCTCGAGGAGTTCGCGCCACACATCATCGAGGACGGCGGCGTGCTGCCCGCGACTCTGACCGAGACCGAGGTGGCGGAGGTCACCGACCTGATGGAGCGCGCCGCGCGTTCGCTCGGGATCGAGAACGGCCCGGTCAAGGGCGACATCGTGATGACCGAGCGCGGCCCCGTCGTGATCGAGCTCGCCGCGCGCTTGTCCGGTGGCTACCTGGCCTCGCACCAGATTCCCTTCGCACGCAACGTCGACCTCGTGCGGCAGACCATCCTCCTGTCCCTCGGTGAAGAGCTCGACCCGGCCGACCTGGTCCCCGAACATCGCTGCTTTCTCGGTGTGCGGTTCTTCTTCCCCGAGCCGGGCATCGTCGAGTCGATCGACGGCTTCGACGAGCTCGAGGCGGAGCCCTGGATCATGATGCGCGTCCTGTACGTCGCGCCCGGGGATGTCATCGAGCCGACGACCAGCCATCCGACCCGCGCCGGATTCGTGTTCACGGTCGGCGAGACTTCGGAACAAGCCGAGAGCCGGGCGCGTGAGTGCGCCGAGCGCGTGCATATTCGGACGCGGCCGCGAGCCTCCGAGAGTGAGAGCGCCGAGACGCTTCACCCCCTCGTCGAGCCTTGAAACCCGCCGTCCTGATGATTGGTGGCGGCTTTCAACAAGTCGACGCGGCGCGCATCATTGCCGCCGCTGGCCTGCGGATCATCGTCTCCGATCGCAACGAGCGCGCTCCCGCCTTTCGCTATGCCGACGAGTCCTGGGTCGTGGATGGCAACGACCGGGACGAGCTCACCCGGCGCGCCATCGAAGCGCGCGATCGCGGGCTGGCCGGAATCTTCACACTCACCGAGCTGGTCGAGTCGGTTGCGGAAGTCGCGCGCGCGGCCGGTTTGCCCGGCGTCTCGCCCAACTCCGCGCGGGCCTGCCAGGACAAATCGAGCGCGAAGAAGCTGTGGGTCGGGCGCGGCGTCGCCACGGCGAGAGCCGGCGTCGTCGGCGACCTCGAGAAAGCGCGCGCGCTCTACTCCGAACTGGGCGAGCGAGTCTTCCTCAAGCCCTGCACTGGAGCTGGCGGTCTGGGTGCGAGCGCAGCGACCTGCATCGAGGAGCTCGAGTCGGCCTTCGCAAACGCGGTCTCGGTGGACGACCGAGTCCTGATCGAGGAGCGGCTCGATGGAACTCACCACGACGTCAACGGCATCTTCGATGTGGAGGGCCAGTTTCACTCCGCCGGTATTGCCGACCGCACCTTCATGCGTGGAGCACCGGTCGAGCTGGCGGCCTCCGCCCCCACCCTGCTCTCCAAGAAAGAGCAGCGCCAAGCTCTCGCGCTGACGCGCGACGCCGCGCTCGCTCTCGGCATCCGCTTCGGCCCGGTCAAGTCCGACCTGATCCTGACGCGCGAGGGTTTCCGCATCCTCGAGCTCGCGCCGAGGTTGCACGGGCCCAAGGGAACGCTGCACCTCCTGCCGCTCGCTTTCGGCTTCCATCCGATCGTCGCGGCGCTGCGAGTCCTCACCGGCATGACACTGCGCGAGGTCGACCTCCGCCCGCGACAGACGCGAGCCGCCACCATCGTCGCGATTCCACCGATCCCCGGTCGCAGGCTCGAGGCGATCGGCGGACTCAAGGAAGCCTCCGCCATCCCGGGGATCCAGGGCGTTCGAATCCTGATGAAGCTCGGCACGACCATGCGCGAGCCGACCTGCAACGCGGACATCGTCGGGCATGTCTTCGCGGCGGCTCCCGACGCGCAGGCGGCGCGCTATGCGGCCACCAAAGCCCTGGAGCGGATCGAGCTGATCACGGACCGGACTCCGCGCGACTAGAGGAGGCTTAGGAACACTCAAAGCGGGCCGGGCAGGCGCTCAAGCCACCGGGAGATAAGGTCGACATCAGGCCTACGCGCGCGCCCTCTCGGAGGGCTCGAGTCGCGCGTCTCCCGCCATGAACGAGCCGACCGAAACCCGCGAGCACGCTGTAGCTTTCGTCGTAGCGCGCCTGGGTTCCAGCCGACTGGCCGCGAAGCACCTGCGTCACATCGGCGACCGCCTGCTGCTCGACTGGGTCGTCGATCGACTGCGCCAGTGCTCCGAGGTCGACGAGATCGTCATCACGACCGTGGCCTCGCCGGAGAACGAGCCGCTGCGCGAGTTTGCGAAGGAGCGCGGCATCGGCTGCTTCTGGTACGAGGGCGACGTCGAGCACGTCACGACTCGACTGCGCTGCGCGGCCGAAGAGTATCGAGCCGACATCTGCATCCTGATCAGCGCCGACTCTCCGTTGATTCACTCGCCCGGCGTCGATCTCCTGACCAGTGAGCTGCGCTCGGTTCCGAACGCGGACATCGTCGGCGGTCACACCCAGCCGGACGAGCGCCCGCCGTCACTCCTGAATGGCATCATCGTCGCGCGCCGCGAGTGCTGGCAGCGAGCCGACGAGCTGTCCGACACGCCGGACCTCAAGCGTCATCAGTTTCCGATCATCCGGCGCAGAGAAGAGCTCTTCCGCATCCACAACTTCACGCTGCCCGACTGGTACTACCGGCACGGGCCGCGCATGTCCGTGGACACCTGGGCGGACCTCGAGTTCATGAACGGTGTGCACGATCGGCTCGAGGCGATCGGCGAGGAGTTCAATCTCTCGTCGGTGATCAAGCTCTGCGATCGCGAGCCGGAGTGGGCCGAGCTCAACGACCATGTCCGCCAGCGCAAGACGGAGGACAACCTGCAGCACGTCCTCTTCGTCGTCGATGCGGGCGGAGAGTATGGACACGAGAAGCTCCTGCGTTCGCGCGAACTCGCGCTGCAGGTCGTCGAGACCCAGAGCTGGCCCGTGTGCTTCATAGTGGACGAGCTGGACGCAAAGCACATGATCGAACAACGCGGACTGACGGTTCGCTGGGGAGCGCTTGGTCGAAAGGCCAAGCCCGCGCCCGCCGGCGAGCAGGTCGCGAGCCTGGAAGTGCTCAGTGGCGAGTTTCAGTTCGCCGTTCTCGACCTGGCACCCGACCGCGTGCTCGCCGCCGGTTGGCGCAAGCACCTCGACGCGAGCTGCAAGGTGGCCGTCCTCGATGACCGGCGGGACTGGGCGGAGGAAGCCGACATCGCCTTCGGGTTGCCCGAGCAGGCCGTGCTCCAGCGCGGAACCAAGCGCATCCTCCGGGACAACGCGCGCTTCGGGCGCGACCTGCCGACCAAGACCAACGACATCCTGACCGACCTGCGCGATCCCAGGCACCTGGACGCGCTGCGCCGGTTCGCGGAGCGCAATCAGCTCTCCCTGATCCAGGCGGATCGGCATCACCCGAACTTCGAGCGCGAGCTCGCGCGCTCGCACACCTTCCTCACGCGACACGGCTACGGAGTCTTCGACGCGCTCGCGCTCAGCACCGTCCCGATCGCCTGGAGCCGGTCGGAGAGCGAGACGGTCGAGATCACAGCAACCTCGGAGTCACTCGACCTGCCCGTGCTCTTTGTCCGGCGCGAGTCCGACCTGTTCCTCCTGCACGCGGCCCTGGCGGGTTCGATCGACCTCGAGCCGAGTCTGCTCGACGGTTCGACAGAGCTGATCGCAAGACTCGCGGAGAGTGTGGGTCTCGAGACCCAAGAGCACGCGGCTTAACGACTAGGCGAGCAGGTCGTACTGGACCTCGCCGCCAACATCCGTCAGTCGGAAGTTGCGACCCTGCGAGCGGTAGGTCAGACGCAGGTGGTCCAGTCCCAAGAGGTGCAGGATCGTGGCATGCAAGTCGTGGATATGCACTCCCCCCTCGAGGGTCGAGAAGCCGAGCTCATCCGTTACGCCGTGGACGTAGCCGGACTTCACGCCGCCGCCAGCCATCCACATGCTGTACGCATCGATGTGGTGGTCGCGGCCGGGCGCGATCTGTGACTGACGCATCGGTGTGCGTCCGAACTCGCCGCCCCAGATCACCAGCGTGTCTTCGAGGAGGCCGCGCTGCTTGAGGTCGGTGACCAGTGCGGCCGAGGCCTGGTCGACGCTCTTCGCGATGCTCTCGAGCGGACCGCCGAGGTTCAGGAAGGAGGTGCCGTGGTGATCCCAGTCGGTGTGGTAGAGCTGCACGAAGCGCACGCCGCGCTCGACCATGCGACGCGCGAGCAGACAGTTCGCGGCGAAGGAAGGCTCGCCCGGCTCGACACCGTAGAGATCGAGCACGGACTTCGGCTCACTCCGAAGGTCCGTCAGCTCGGGAGCGGAGACCTGCATGCGCGCCGCCATCTCGTAGGCCGCTGTGCGAGTCTCGATCTCCGCATCGCCCACCTCTTCGTGCCGCAGGCGGTTCAGCTCGCCGACCGTCTCGAAGAAGGCCGCCTGGCGCGTGTCGTTGATGCCGGGCGGGTTCTTCAGGTCGAGCACGGGCTCGCCGCCGCTACGCAGCGCGACACCCTGGTAGCTCGACGGCAGGAAGCCGCTGCTCCACAGGTACTTACCGCCGTTCGGACCGCGGTCCCCCGAGGACATCACGACGAAGCCGGGCAGATCGTCGCTCTCGGAGCCGAGCCCGTAGTTGATCCAGGAGCCCATGCTCGGCCGACCGAGCAGCTGCGTGCCCGTGTTGACGAACATCTTGGCCGGGCCGTGGTTGATGATGTCCGTCGCCATCGTGCGGATCATGCACAGGTCGTCCGCGACGCCGCCCATGTGCGGGACCAGCTCGCTGAAGTCCATGCCGCACTGGCCGTACTTCTTGAACTTGCGCGCCGAGCCCATCAAGCGCGCATCGTTGTCGATGAAGGCGAAGCGCTTGCCGTCGGTCAGGGACGCCGGCACGGGCTGACCGTCGAGCTCCATCAGCTTCGGCTTGGGTTCGAACAGGTCGAGCTGACTCGGACCACCGCCCATGAAGAGGAAGATGACGTTCTTCGCTTTGGGCGCGTGGTGCGGCTTCGGCTTGCCACCGAGCTGCAGAGCCTTCTCGCCGTGGAGCAGCGAGCCGAGCGCGATCGAGCCCAGGCCCAGACCGGCTCCCGACAGGAACTGTCTGCGCGACAGGTTCCCTGCCGCTGCCTGCTGAGCGAGGAATTCGAAGGGATTACTCACGGTTCAGGAACTCATCCAGGTTCAAGAGGACGCGCGCCACGGCGCCCCATGCCGCCTCTTCGGTCGCCTCACGACTCTCGCGGCCGGCGGCACTCATTGCCGCTCGCGCGGCGAGAGGCTCTGCAGCGAAGCTCGTACGACTCTCCTCCAAGAAGGATCTCAAGACACTCATCTCGAGCGAGGACGGCGGCCGCACGAGACACAGCTCGAACAGACGCTCGAGCCGCTCTTCATCGCTCGCCGCTTCTTCGGAGAGCACGCGTGCCCCCAGTTTCACCGCGAGCTCGAAGATCATCGGGTCGTTGGCCATCGCGAGCGCCTGGAGCGGCGTGTTCGAGTTCGCGCGCCGCGTACAGGAATCGTTCGAGTCAGCGCCGTCGAAGGTCGCCACGAAGGGATAGGGACTGTTGCGCCAGTGGAAGGTGTAGATCGAACGGCGGAAACGATCCTCGCCCTCACTCTCCGGCCACTCCTTCTCGGCGGCTTGCACCGACTGAAACTCGGGCAGCGGCGGAAAGACGGGCGGCCCGCCCAGCGTGCGCGAGAGGAGCCCGCTCGCGACGAGCGCGCTGTCGCGGATCACTTCCCCTTCCAAGCGAAGGCGCGTCTGTCGCGCGAGCCAACGGTTCTCCGGGTCGCGCTCGTCCAGTTCCGGTCGATGCGCCGAGCTCTGACGATAGGTCGAGGAGAGCACGATGCGTCGGAGCGTGGCCTTGAAGCTCCAGCCGCTCTCCATCAGCTCGACCGCGAGCCAGTCGAGGAGCTCGGGGTGCGACGGCTCTTCGCCGCGCGTGCCGAAGTCGTTCTCGGACTTCACGAGGCCCAGCCCGAAGAAGCGCTGCCACCAGCGATTCACCTGGACGCGTGCGGTCAGAGGATTCTTGCGATCGACCAGCCAGCGAGCGAGGTCCAGCCGCGTGGCGCCGGGCCGATCCTCGGCGAGCGGAAGCAGGAAGTCGGGAACGCCCGGCTCGAGAGCTTCGCCCGGAGTCAGGAAGCTGCCGCGCTCGAGCAGGTGAGTCGGGCGCGGCTTCGCGACGGCCTGCATGACCAGCGTCGTGACCGGAACCGGTCGCTCGGCGCGCAAGCGATCGCGCTCCGCTCGCAATGGGTCCAGCTCGGGAGCGATCGAGAGGAAGAAGGCGTTGAGCTGGTCCCACTGTTCGCGCGTGCGCTCGGCTTCGGGCGTGTCGAGGATCTCTTCCAAGACCTCGCGCGGAATGACGGCAGCGGGCGGCGGCTCGTCCACGCTCGTCACCGCCAGCCGGAAGCGACCGATCGTCAGCGCCTTGCCGAACTGCTGCTCGAGATCGATGTGGAGCTGCGCGCCAGCCGGAAGCTCGAGGGGTTCGGCGAGCGTGAACACGGCCTCGTGGCCGAAGCCCGTGCGCGACAGGATGGCCCAGCCCGAGCCAGCGTCCCCATCGATGGCGGACTCGATCGGACCGCGCTTGTGCGAGAAGCTCGCCGTCACGCGACGGAACTCGACCGGTTCGGCCAGCTGCTTGTCCTCCGCGCGCGCAATCGAGACGAGGAACTCGGTCAACGCGAAGTTGCCGGTCTGCTCACGCCCGGGCCCGAAGCCGGGCAGGCTCGGATCGGAGAGCACCTGCAAGCGAATTCCGGTGACGCGGCGACCGGGTGCATCGGAGAGGATCGAGTAGACCGCCTCGTCCGGAGCGGCACCGACGGCCAGGTAGGAGCCGTCCTCCAACGCCTCGAACTCGACGCCGTCGGTCGACGAGACCCGCGAAGGCTCGAGCGTGATCCAGTCTCCCTCGCCGCTGTACTCACTCGTCCACTTGTCCCGCGCCTTCTCCAGCTCCGGCGTCATCGTGACGAGTCGCTCTTCCAGCCTGGCGATCAAGGGATCGAGCCGCGCCGTCGCTTTCGCCTCTTCCGGAGTCGGCAGCTCCAGGCGCGGCAGGGTCGAGCGCCCGCGGTCCTCCGTCTGGTTGAAGAAGGCGAACATGCGGTAGTAGTCGCGCTGCTCGAACGGGTCGAACTTGTGGTCGTGGCACTGCGCGCAGAACATCGTGCTGCCGAGCCAGACCGTCGAGGTCGTGTCGACGCGATTCTTGACCGCCTCGACGCGGAACTCCTCGTCGTCCGCGCCGCCCTCGTTCTGCACGAGTGTGTTGCGGTGGAAGCCGGTGGCGATCTTCTGGTCGCGCGTCGCGTTCGGCAGGAGATCGCCGGCCAGCTGCTCGATCGTGAACTGGTCGAAGGGCATGTCCGCGTTGAGCGCGTTCACGACCCAGTCGCGGTAGGGCCAGATCGAGCGCTTGAAGTCGCGCGAGTAGCCGTTCGAGTCCGAGTAGCGCGCGAGGTCGAGCCAGTGGCGCGCCCAGCGCTCGCCGAAGTGCGGCGACTCGAGGATGCGGTCGACGAGCTTCTCGTAAGCGTCGGGCCCCTCTTCGTTGAGGTAGAACCACAGGTGTTCCGGCGAGGCGGTCATGCCGAGCAAGTCCAGGCAGAGGCGCCGGACGAGGGTCTCCGCATCGGCTTCCGGCGCGGGCTTCACGCCCTCGCTCTCGAGCTTGGCCAGAACGAAACGATCGATCTCGTTGCGCACCCAGGACTCGTCTTCGACGGCCGGGAGCGCGGGACGAACCGGCGCAACGTAGGACCAGTGCTTGGCTTCCATGCCGCTCGGCCAAGCCGCACCCGCGTCGATCCATGCTTCCAGCGCCTGGATCTCCGCTTCCGAGAGCGGGTCGCTGTTGGCGGGCATCGCGTCTTCGTCGGTCAAGCGAACGCGACGGATGAGCTCGCTCTCCGCACTGGCGCCCGGCACGATCGCCGCTCGTCCAGACTCGAGAACGCTCAAGGCGTTGTCCCGACGGTCGAAGCGCAAGCCGCTGCGTTGGCGCACGTCCCCGTGACAGTTGATGCAGTTGTCCGTCAGGATCTGACGCACTTGATCCAGCTCTTCCGAGGTCTCGACGGTCGCGGCTTCGGGCGCATCCGCCGGCCACTCCGCGCCTCGATCGATCCACCGCGAGAGCAGCGCGATCTGCGCGCCCGAGAGCGGCTCGCCCTTGGGCGGCATCACGTCGTCGTCCTGCAAACCGACTCGACGGATCAGCTCGCTCTCGCCGCTCGCACCGGCAACGATCACGGGCTTCCCACTCTCGGGCGCGAGCAAGGCCAGCTCGCGGAGGTCGAGCCGCAGCCCGCTCTTCTGTTTGGCCGGTCCGTGGCACTTGAAGCAGCGGTCAGCCAGGAGCTGCGTCGCGGCGCGGGCTTCCTCCTCGGCGGAGTCGCCCTCCTGGCCCGCGATGCTGCCGGAGACGAGCAGACCCGCGGCGGTCGCGAGGAGAATCGGGGGAACGAAGAGCAGCTTCACTGGAGGTAGTGTATCGGCTCTCTCAGCGGCCGATCAGGAGCCGCAGCACTTCTTGTATTTCTTGCCGCTGCCACACGGACAAGGCTCGTTGCGCCCCACTCTCGGCGGCCGGGGCGCCGCTCCTTCGGATTTGTGCGAAGCGCTTGCGTCGAAGTACCAGAGCCCGTCCCGCTGTTCGAACCGGGAGCGCTCCCGATGCTCCTGCCGACTCCCGCCCGACTCGAACACCGCTCGAAACTCGACGAAGCCCTCGCCGCCGGAGCCGCCCTCGACCTCCAGGACTTCCAGGCCGAGCCAGGTGGAGCCCGTCGCCCACTCGAGCACCGCGGACCGGTCCAGCTCGGCTTGCTGCTCGGGCAGGGTCGTTCGGATCACGTAGTCCACGTCGGCCACGACATGAGCCGTGTAGCGCGAGCGCATGAGCGCTTCCGGCGAGGTCGCGGGATTCGTCCCCGCGAGCAGCGGACCGCAGCAGCGCTCGAGCTCCTCGCCACTCCCGCACGGACACAGCTTGCTCATGGTTCGCTCGCGCGGATCGGAGAGGCGCTAGGCGAGCGCCGCCGCCACGTCCATCGATTGTCGGATGCAGTCGTCGATGTCGACCTCGTACAGGTAGCTGCCGTTGCGCCCGATCGAGAAGACATTGTCGGGCAGGTCGGCGAGGTAGCGCTGGGCTCTCTCGATCTCCGACTGGATCGGCACGGGGTAGTGGCGTCCGTTCTTCGACGGAATCTCGAGGCCGATCAGGGTCGTCGGCGACTCGTGTTGAGTGAAGCGCTTGTACTCGACCAGGCGCGTGAACTTTTCCTTGCCGGCGTAGTAGATGAAGAACACGTCCTTCGGGAAGCAGTGCTCCATCGGCAGCACGAACTTGTGCAGGTCGCGACCGACGAAGGGCAGCTCGCCATAGCCGTAGTCGAAGAGGACGTCCGGCGAGATGGTGCTGACGATCACGTCGTAGCTCTCTCGTCGGCCGTCGATCACCACGGTCCGATTCGGAATGTCGTAGTGCTCGATCGTCGTCGACAGTCGCACCGTCGCTTCCGCCGTGCCGATATCGAAGTAGGGGTTGTAGCCCTCCGGCGACAGGGGATAGGCCGAGATGCGCTCCTCCCACGCCTCGCGCGGTCCCTCCTTGATCGTGACGCCCTTCGGCGACCACGAGAAGGTATCGATCTCTTTGTTGTCGCCGACCATCCACATCTTCTTGGAGTACTCGTCGACGTACTTCGCGTAGAGCGTCTCCCCCACCGCCTGGATCCAGTACTCCTCGAAGTTACTCGGCTGCTCGATCTCCTTGCGTGCCGCGAGCTCCGCGTGAACCTTGTCCCGATCCGGCATCGTCTCGATGTCGTCCATGTGGATCGGGAAGTTGTAGAAGGCCTCGTCCTCTTCGACGTAGGTGATGAACTCGTGCTTCAGCTTGCGGAGCGGCAGGTACTCGTGCAGGAAGGCGAAGACGTCCTCCCACGGAGTCAGGAAGTGCCGCGGGCCGAACGTGTACGGGTGGCCGCCGTACCAGTGCGTCCGCACGCCCGCGCCCAGAAAGGCTTGCTTCTCGACGAGCGTGACCTTCCAGCCACCCTGGATCGCGAGCTGATGAGCAGCCGCGCAACCGGCGAAGCCCCCTCCGATGATCAATGCTGTCTTCGCCAAACCTGTGCTCGTCCCTGTTGTGTGTCTCGGCGCCCGTCGGCCCCTGGTTTCCCTAGCGATCGAGTCGAGCGTTAGACTTCGATCTCGTCACGTCCGAGTGAGAGCAGCGCGGCGACCTCGCGAGTCAAGCTCTCGCCCAACTCGCGCGCGGCTTCGCCCGTCTTTTCTCGGCAGAGGATCCAGCCGATCGTGTCGCCGAGCGAGCGTGCGGGGCGAACCTCCTCACCGGACTCGACCTGCCACTCGAGGCGTGCGCCCTTCGAACTCACGAGCTTCTCGGCCGCCTGCATGTCCTTCGCGCTCAGCTGCATGAGGAGCGCGCTGTAGAGGAACCGAGAGCTGACACCCTCCTTCAGAGGCTTCCACTCCTTCGGCACTTCACCGACGGTGAGCTGACACAGCGCGCCGTAGACGTCACGACCCGCGAAGTGCAGCAGTCGGTCGATCTTCGCGTCCAGGCAGCAGCCGACCTCGATGACGATGGGGCCGTTCTGCGTGCAGATCACGTCGAGGTTGAAGGCCATGTGCTTCAGGTCGAGCGCCTTCGCGGCCATGTCGACCAGCTCGTGGAAGAGCGAGGCGCGCGTGCGCTCCTCGACCGTTGAAGAGACCGTCGAAAAAGCGATCGGGAGCGGCGGGTTGAGCTCCGTCTCCTTGCGCGTGATCGAGATCACTCGTGCGCTGTCCTCGAGAGCGAGCGCGTCGATCGAGTACTCGTCGCCGGTCAGAACTTCCTCGACAACGATGCGGCCATCACCGGCGGCTTCCGCGGCACGCGCCCGCAGCTCGAGATCGGGTCCGGGCTGGACGAACGCGACTCCGGTCGATCCGCTCGTTCCGATAGCCGGCTTGAGCACCGCGCGTCCGACGCGCTCGACACTCGAGATCGCTTCTTCGACGCCGAGCACGATCGTCGCCGGGGGCACGGGAACGGAGGCCGCGATCAGCGCCGTTCGTTGTGCGCCCCTGTCGAGGACGCGCTTGATCGCGGGATGAGTCGTCGTGCGCAGGCCGAGCGCGCTCCCGACGAGGGCGGAAGCGAGCAGAGCGCCGGGCGCGGCCGATCCGCTCATGACTCCGGCCGGCGCATCCTCGGCGGCCCAGGGTCGGAGGCGCGAGAGAACCGCATCGGCGTCGCGTGCACTGACCGCCGCGAAGCGGGTGGCAGCTTCGGCGCCGGGCGCCTTCGCGTCTTGGTCGAAAGCCCAGCTCTCGAAGCCGAGCTCGCCCGCGCGCTCAATCAGAGGCAGCTGAGATCTGCCGGCGGCAAGGAAGACGATTGGTCTCTGGTTCATAACGAACTCAAGCCTACCGCTTGTCCCTGGTCCGATCGAGTGACACCGAGAGCAGTCCCGAGAGTTCTCCGCTCGATTCCCAATACAAGACGTGGTTGCAAGGCCGGAATTGCCGTTAGTCTGCCCGCGTGGAGCGCTCCTGTTTTCTCTGTTCCGGCGAGGTCGAGGTCTTGGATCGCGCCGTCTGGTCACTGTCCGATCTGCCCCCGATCGACCTCGGCTTCGGGGTCTGCCAGGGATGCGGTCTCGTCCTCCAGACGCCCAGCGCCTCCCCGGACCAGGTCGCTTCCTGGTACCGCGACCAGGCCATCTACACCAACCCCGGGCGAGCGGGCGAGCCCCACGCGCGCAAGGTGCGCGGAACGACCCGGCTGATCCACTCGGTGGAGCACTGCCTGGATGGAGCGCTCCCGGGCGTCTTCCAGATCGGGTGCTCCGACGGCTACGCGCTCTCGCGCTTTCGCGAGGCCGGCGCGACGGCGGTCGTCGGGCTGGAACCGAGCCCCGCCTCGGCGGCAGTCGCACGCGAGCGCTACGACCTCGAGGTCCTGATCGGCACCATCGAGGACACGGCCGAGCTACCGAGCTGCGAGCTGTGGCTCATGACGCACGTGCTCGAGCACCTCTTCGATCCGCTGGCCGTGCTGCGAGAGGCCCGCGGCGCCGGCGAACGGGCGCCGAACTGGCTCGTGCTGGAAGTCCCACTCTTCGAGCGTCCGGACGAGCTCCCGCCCGGCTACCTCAGCTTCGAGCACCTCAACTACTTCACCGAGGACAGCCTGGTGCGCCTGCTCGCGCTCGCCGGCTTCGAGGTCCTCGCGCTCGACAAGCAGTACAACGACGACATCTACCCGGTGGTCGCGGTCGTCGCGAGAGCGGCCGAGCCGCGCGAGCAGGCGATACTCCCGGGCGAGGCCGAGCGAACGAGAGCCACCCTGACGAGCTACCTCGAGCGCGAGCGCGCCTCGTGGAGCCGCATCGAGCAGCTCCTCTCCGACGAGATCCAGACACCGCGGCGGCTCTTCCTGTGGGGCGGCGGCGTCTTCGCCTCTCAGCTCCTCGCGAACACGAAGGTCGAGGCCTTCCACTCGCTCACCGGCATCCTCGACTCCTCCGAACAACGCTGGGGCTCGAGCCTCGGCGCCCACCGAGTCCTCTCGCCGAGCGCGGCTTCACTGGAATCCGGTGACTGCGTCGTGATCTCCTCCTATGCCTCGGAGCTCGAGATCTGGAATGCACTCGCGGCCGAACGCCAACGCGGCGTCCACGTCATCCGACTCCACCCCTAACCGCCTGAACCCATGACTCGCGCTCGACTCGCCCTCGTCCTCCTCTGCCTCGCGCTCACCCCTGCCTGCAAGAGTGAGCCCATCGCACTCGGCCTGAACCTCGAGGGCGCCTTTGAGCTCAAGGTTGCGCTGGCCATGTCGCAGCTCGTCACCGAAGAGCGCGACGGCGAGGAGTTCGAGAGCGCGCAGGATGTCATCCTGCAGTGGAGCCAGACCGTCGAGGACGTGAGGCCCGATGGAAGCGCCGTCCTCGCCCTGGCCTACGAGCGCGCGCGACTGGCGGTCAGCAACCCCAGCTTCGGCACGGTGACCTACGACTCGGCCGCGCCGCCCGACGTGGTCCCGCTGCTCGCGATCGGTCTCCACGCCGCGGTCGGCGAGACCGTTCGGTTGGTCGTCGACGAGCGCGGGGAGATCCTGAAGGTGCCGGGCATCGAGACCTTTGCGGACCGCATCTACAGCAAGCTCGCTCTGCCGCCCAGCATGGATGGCTCGGCGGCGCGCAACACGCTGCGCCAGTGGTTCAGTGAAGACGCCATGCGCGAGATGATGCGGCCGATCTTCTCGATCTATCCCGATGGACTGGTGCAGACCGGCGACAGCTGGCAGCGCGAGGTCACCGTCCAGCGCCCCTTCCCGCACAAGCAGATCAATCACTACGAGCTGGTCGACGTCGATGCCGGGACGGCGACGATTCGCGTGACCTCGGAGCTCGAGCCGCTCGGCGAAGCGCGCGTCGACTACCCCGGCGGTGTGTCCGCAGTGTTCGACATCGAAGGAAGCCTGGAGGGTCGACTGCTCCTCCACCGCCTCTCGGGTTTGGTCCTCCTAGGCGAGATGGTGCAAGAGCTCGAGGGCACCGTCACCTACTTCATTCCGAACGAGAATCCCGTCGAAGCGAGCTTGGAGCTCGAGGGCAGCATCGAGTACGCCGTCGATATCTAGCGAGCCCACTCCGCGAAGGCCGCGAGCACTCGTCCGACATCCTCGTCGGACAGGCTCGGATAGATCGGCAGGCTGATCGCCGTGCGCGCGTGGTCCACCGCGCTGCCGAACTCGAGCTCCGGATCGGATGGCGCGCCGGCTCTGTTCGCGAAGAGCGGCTGGAGCGGAACCGGGTAGTAGTGCAGCTGGGTCGCGATGCCGCCCTCGCGCAGCCAGCCCATCAGCTCGTCGCGCTCTTCGGCCGGCACGTGCACGACGTAGAGGTGAAAGGCGTGGCCCACGGTGAGCGCCGGTTTGCGGCAGCCGACCAGCTCGGCGTCGTAGCGGGCGGCGATCCGGCGGCGTGCCGAGACGAACTGGTCGAGCCGTGCGAGCTGGCTGATCCCGAGCGCGGCCTGCAGGTCGCTGAGCCGGTAGTTGAAGCCGAGCTCTTCGACCGGCGCGAACCAGGGCGGGCTCGACTCGCTCGAAGCGAAGGGTCTGTGGTCCGAGTCGCGCAGGAGGCCGTGCTCGCGGAGCCGGCGCGCGCGTTCCGCCCGCTCTCCATCCGCGAACAGGATCGCGCCGCCCTCCCCCGTCGTGATGTGCTTGACCGGGTGGAAGCTCAGGGTCGCCGCATCGACGCCGCTCAGCTCGCCGACCCGAAGGCGCTCGCCATCCAGCTCGGTGAACCCGCCCATGGCGTGACAGGCGTCGAGGACCAGGCGGAAGCCGAAGCGCTGCTTGAGCTCGATCAACTTGGCTACGTCGCAAGCGCCGCCGGCGAAGTGGACCGCGACGACGGCATCCACGCGCTCACCGGACGAGAGCCGCCGCTCGAGGGCGACCGGGTCGAGGTTCCCGTCGCTCGCGTTCACGTCCACGAACTCGGCCTCGGCGCCACACATCAGCGCGGCGGTCGCGGAGGCCAGGAAGGTGTTGGCCGAAGTGACGACGCGGCAGCCGGGTCCGATTCCGACACAGAGCAGAGCGAGGTGCAGAGCGGCGGTTCCATTCGCTACTGCGACGGCGTGCTCGGCTCCGGTCGCGTCTTCGAGTGCGGCTTCCAGTCCGCGAACGCTCGGACCCTGGGTCAGCCAGTCGCCGCGAAGAACCGTGGTGACGGCGCCGAGGTCCGCCTCTTCGATCGTCTGGCGACCGTAGCCAATGACGCGATCGGCCTGGCGCCACTCGCCCGACGCGGGAGTCACCGGACTTCGTTCTCGAGGAGGACCAGCAGCTCGTCGGGTGACAGCCAGTCGGTGTTGGTGTCCGAGGCGTACTCGAACTCGTCGGGGACTTGCTGGCCCTGCTCGCCGTCTTCGATGACGTGGTCTTCGCGCGACCACCAGTCGAAGCTGGGGTGGACGGTGTAGTGGTCCTTGAACTCGAGCGTCTGGCGCGACTCGGGCTGCGGCAAGAGCACCTCGTGTAGCTTCTCGCCGGGACGAATCCCGGTCTCGACCAGCTCGCACTCCGGTCCCAGCGTTCGCGCCAGATCCATGATACGCATGCTCTTGATCTTGGGCACGAACAGCTCGCCGCCGTGCATCGAGCCCAGGCGGTCGATGACGAACTGGACGCCGCGGTCGAGCGTGAGCCAGAAGCGCGTCATGCGGCTGTCGGTGATCGGCAGGACGTGATCGCCGCGATAGACGCAGCGCTTGAAGTGCTCGACGACGCTCCCGCGCGAGCCGATCACGTTGCCGTAGCGGACCACGCTGAAGCGCGTGGCGCGGCCGCCGGCGAGGTGGTTCGCGGCGACGAAGCACTTGTCGGCGGCCAGCTTGGTCGCGCCGTACAGGTTGATCGGGTTGGCGGCCTTGTCCGTCGAGAGCGCGATCACCTTCTCGACCCCGCAGTCGATGGCGGCGCTGATCACGTTCTCCGCTCCCCCGACGTTCGTCCGGATGCACTCGAACGGGTTGTACTCGGCGATCGGCACATGCTTGATCGCTGCGGCATGCACGACCGTGTCGATGCCGTACATGGCTCGGCGCAGGCGCTCGGCATCCCGGACATCGCCGATGAAGTAGCGCAGCGAGGGGTGCTCCTCGGTGCGGAACTGCTGGGCCATCTCGTACTGCTTCATCTCGTCCCGCGAGAAGATGACCAGGCGCTTGGGCTCGTAGCCCTCGAGCACTTTGCGCACGAAGGCTTTCCCGAAGGATCCGGTCCCGCCCGTAATCAGGATTGAGCTGCCGTTGAGCATGAGGGCCTAGTAAAGAGCGTGCCGTCGGCGCGTCAATGGCAGCGAGGGAGGCGCTCGCGCAACTCCAGCCTCATTGCAGACGTGGGAACCTCCGGGTCTTTCGTTTTTCGAGGGGACGCCTCGGTGGCGGATCACCTCTTTGGATTCGCGCTCTGGGGTTCCTGACCCGCAACACCAACCTGAAGCGCCCTTCCAGCCGGTTCCGGTGCTCCATTAAGAGGCGTTGATCGGAGATTAGGGCCGCATTGACTAGACGTTGAGATTCCGAATCACGATGCTGCCCGCCACTTCAGATCAGCCATCGGTCAAGGAATGACCAGAGACACATGATGAAAAAACACTGGCAACCCGCCCTGTTCACCCTCGCGCTTCTCCCGGCCACCGCGGCCGCGGAACCGACCTCCACGAAGAAGCTCGAGCCCCTCGCCCGCAACTACTTCACGGTCGAGACTGCCAAGCCTCTCGACGCGACCGCGGATGACGAGGTCAATCCGCTCGAGTTCGACGTGTTCTGGAAAGACAGCATCAACTTCAGGACCAAGGACAAGCAGTTCACGGCCAAGATCGGTGGGCGGATCCACCACGACTGGGCCTGGTTCTCCGAGGACCTGGAGCGCAAGACCCAGGGCAATGCTGAGCCCTACGACTTCGAGAACGGCACCAAGTTTCGCAGGGCGCGGCTCTACCTCAGCGGCACCATTCGCGAGAGCGTCGAGTACAAGATTCAGATGGACTTCGCGGCCGACACATCGGGAGCGGACTTCAAGGACGTCTACGTCGGATTGAAGCACTCGAAGGAGGCCAACGTTCGTGTGGGTCAGTTCAAGGAGCCCTTCAGCTTGAGCGAACTGACCAGCAGTAACTACATTGCATTCATGGAGCGCGGCCTCCCGGTCATGCTCGCTCCCTCTCGGAACACCGGCGCCATGTTTCACGGTAGCTCTGCAAACTCTCGCGTCTCTTATGCCGTCGGCATTTTCAAGGATGAGAACGACATCGGCGAGAGCACCGGCTCAGGTGAGTATGGCTACACTACTCGAGTCACCGGGCTAGTCGTGGACACCGACGACACCCTGGTCCATGCCGGCCTTGGCTTCAGCATGCGCGACATCCCCGGTATGACCTTCGACCCGAGCTTTCGCCCCGCCTCATCTCTCGCGCCGCGTCTCCTAAACGTCGACGCGGCCGGTGTTGCGAACTCGATCCAAGCAGACGAATCGACGCTCCTCGGAGCTGAGCTCGCCGTTGTCTCCGGCCCCTTCTGGGCGTCCGGTGAGTACATCATGAACGACATCCGTGCTCGCGACGGTATGGCCGACGCGACCCTCAGCGGGCAGTACGTCCAGGCCGGCTACTTCCTCACCGGCGAGTCTCGCCCTTACAAGCGCTCCAACGGCACCTTCACCAAAGTGAAGCCCAGGAACCCGAAGGGTGGCGACGACGATGGCTGTGGTGCCTGGGAAGTGGCCTTCCGCTACGCGAACCTCGAGTTCGAGAACGTTCGCAACGGTGGCTCGCTGTTTACCGACGAGCTCTCCGACATGGTCTTCGGCGTCAACTGGTACTGGAACCCCAATGCTCGGATCATGTTCAACTACGTCATGTTCGACCTCGACGCAAAGTCGATCAACGTGAATGGGGATGGCAGCGCCTTCCAGACCCGCTTCTCGTTGTTCCTCTAAGAGGACGCTGAGATCTAGATCGCATCCTGTAACTAACGGGAGGCGCCAGTCGGGCTGACGCCAGGCTGGCGCCGCTTCTTTTTGAGGTAGTCCGCGGAGACGGATGCTTGGAGCGCGAGCGAGAATCGCTAGGCTCCCTGCTCATGCAACTCGCCGCTCTCGACTGGGCCATCATCGGTCTCTACGTCTTGTTCGCGCTGGGCGCGGGCATCGTGCTCTCACGACGCGCCAGCTCCGACGTCAACGAGTTCTTCCTCTCGGGCCGCAAGCTGCCCTGGTGGATCGCCGGAACGTCGATGATCGCGACGAGCTTCGCAGCCGACACGCCGCTCTTGATCACCGGCTGGGTGCGCGACTTCGGCATCTGGAAGAACTGGCTGTGGTGGTGCTATGCCGCCGGCGGCTTCCTGACCGTATTCCTCTTCGCGCGCTACTGGCGGCGCGGTGAGGTGATGACGACGGCGGAGCTTGCGGAGCTGCGCTACGGCGGCAAGGAGGCGGGAGCGCTGCGCGGCTTCCTCGGCTTCTACCACGCCTTCATCAAGAACGAGCTCGTGCTCTCCTGGGTGCTGCTCGCGGCCATGAAGATCATGGACGTCTTGATCGGCGGAGATCCGCTGACCTCGATCGTGATCCTGTGTTCGATCGCACTCGCCTACTCGATCCTGGCGGGTCTGTGGGGTGTCGTCATGACCGACATGCTGCAGTTCGTCATGGCCATGGGCGGCGCGATCTTCCTGGCGGTGATCGCGTGGCAGAACATCGGCGGCATCGAGGGTCTGCACGAGCTGACCGGCGACGCGCTGCCCGACGCGACGCTGGCCTTCGTCCCCACTCCTGACCCGGACGGATTCTGGACCGTCTCGATCGCCGCGATCTGCGTGTACCTCGGAGTCGCCTGGTGGGCCAGCGACAACGTCGACGGTGGACCGATCGCCGTTCAGCGGATCTCGGCTGCGAAGAACGAGCGGCACGGCATGCTCGCCATGCTCTGGTTCAACGTGGGTCACTATGCGCTGCGCCCCTGGCCGTGGATCCTGGTCGCGCTCGCCTCGATTCCGCTCTTGCCGACGCGCGAGGTGCTCTCCCCCAGCGAGGGTGTCGTGACTCGCGTCGAGAATGGTTCGATCGAGCTACAGACGGACACGGGCAGCCTGGTCGTGGACTACGAGGACGACGGCGAGACCTACTGGCAGCCGCAGGCCCTGGTCCAGGTCGAGAGTCGTGTCGAGGTGGGCGAGGCGCTCGCCCGGACAGACTCCGAGCGCGCCTACCCGGCGATGATGGCGCGCTACCTCCCGATCGGCATGCTCGGGCTGGTCGTCGCGTCGCTCCTGGCCGCCTTCATGTCGACCATCGACACGCACGTCAACCTCGCATCGTCCTTCTTCGTCAACGACATCTACCGACGCTTCGTCAGTCCGAACGCCGGGCCGCGCCACTACGTCACCGTCGCGCGTCTGGCCAGTGCCGGCGCGCTACTGCTCGGCGGCATCGTCGCCTGGCAAGCGCAGTCGCTCTCGGCGCTGTTCGAGTTCTTCCTCACCCTGATGGCCGGCGTCGGACCGATCTACGCTCTGCGTTGGCTCTGGTGGCGCGTGCGCGCATCGACCGAGATCACGGCGATGGCCTCGTCCTGTGTCGCGGCCGTCGTACTTGCGACCGACCTGATCAGCTGGCCCTCCACGGCGCTCTCCCCCGGAGGAGAGCTCTCGGCACCGGGCAGAATCTGCGCCGTGGTCGTGTTCTCCTCGATCTGCGCGGCGATCTCTCTCGCGATCTCACCGCGTCCGGACCCGGCCAGCCTCCTCGAGTTCTACAGGCGCGTTCGCCCCATCGGCTGGTGGGGCCCCGTCCGCGCGCTCGCCCCCGACGTGGTCGTCCACAAGGAAGCTCTGTCGGTCTTCGTCGGCGTCGTCAGCGGACTGGCCGCCACCTACGGCGCCATGTTCGGGCTGGGCTTCTTCCTGCTCGGCCGCCCCACGGACGGCTTGATCGCCGTCGGGGTTACGATCGTCGGCACGGTCGCGACGGTCTGGTCGCTCTCGCGCTTGCGCGACTAGAGGCCGACAGACTCGAGGATCTTCTGCGCTTCGACCATGGGCGAGTCGAAGGCTCCGATGGCTGCGTTCAGGATGCTGTGCGCGGCCTCCGGTCCGGCGAAGCCGAGTGACTCCATCTTTCCGGGACCCTTGTAGTTCGAGAACCAGGTCTCGATGATCGAGGAGACGCCGTTGAACTTGGAATCGAGCTCGACCATGTCGGCGATGCCCGCGAGTGCCGTTCCCTCCATGACCGCGATCAGCTTGTCGTCCTGCTCGCCGCCGTCGTGCAGCTTGAGCACACCGATTACGCGAGCGCGTACGACGGAGCCGCGCGCGACGGCCGGCCCGAGCACGAGCACGTCGAGCGGATCACCATCGCCACCGAGGTGCTTCGGCAGGAGCGTCGAGGGAACCATGCCGTAGTTGCCCGGATAGGCGAGGTACTTGACGATGCGCGGCTTGTCGTTCTTGAACTCCCAGCGCAGGGACCCGTCGTCTTTGCTGACCTCCCACTTCGCCGTCGTGCCCGCGGGGATCTCGATCACCACATGGATCAACCCGTCGAGCGCGCGTGCCTCGATACCGGAAACGAGGTGACGGTTGGCGATCAGCGTGTACGGGTCCGGAGCCTCGAGCTTGTCCACCGAACGCGTTGTGGTGTGGCAGGCGACAAAGATGAGGAGGGCGGAGCTCGCTGCGACTAGGTACTTCATGGGGACGTGCTGAGCCGTTGGCCAGAGACGCGAGAACGCGAGGCCGAATCTCTGGAAGCTCTGGTCCTCGCCGCGAAGTTGATAGATTACATCTTCCTCGAAGCTCGTCACCCACTCGGCCGAACAACCGAGTCGAGTGAGCTCGACTTCCAGGACTTCAGGAACTCGACTCGGGAGCGGGAAGCTCGATTCGGAAGGTGCTGCCTCTACCGAGCTTGCTGGTGAGCTCGATTCGCCCGCCCATGGCTGCGACCAGGTTCTTCACGATGGACAGCCCCAGGCCGGTACCGCCCAGCTCGCGCGAGCGTGCCTTGTCGACGCGATAGAAGCGCTCGAAGACTCGATCCACTTCGTTCGCAGGGATGCCGATTCCGCGGTCGCGCACCTCGAGCCAGCAGTGGTCTTTCCGCGAGCCGAGCGCGAGCTTGATGGTCTCTTCACGCGGGGAGTACTTGATCGCGTTCTCCACCAAGTTGCCGACAACCTGGAAGAGACTGTCGCGGTCACCCATCACGAGCACGCGCGGATCGTCGCACTCGACGAGGACTTTCTGCTCGCGCTTCTGAGCTTCGTCAACCTTCTCTCGAACGACCTCGTCCACGACCGCGACGAGGTCCACTTTCGTCAGGCGCGAGACGCTCTCTTCCGATTGAATCCTTGCGAGGCTAAGGAGGTCCGAGACCAGGTGAACCAGACGTCCGGTGTGAACGTCGACCTTCTCCAGGAATCGGATGTTGTTGTCCGGATCATGAATCGCTCCCTCCAGGAGAGTCTCCACATAGCCTTGAATCGCGGTCAAGGGAGTCTTCAGCTCGTGGGAGACGTTGGCGACGAAGTCGCTCCGAACGAGCTCCAGACGTCGCAGCTCGGTGACATCGTTCAGCACCAGTGCGATGCCCCTCGCCTCGTCCGTGCCGAACGGAGTCGCGTGTGCGTCCAGCAGGAGTTCAGCGCCATCCCTGCGCGCAGACAGGGTTGCGCGGGCGGGACCGCTGAGCTTGCGCGCTGACCGAATCAGCTCGCTCAGGCCTCCCAGTTCAGCCATCTCCGACAGTCGCCCATCGGGAGAGTCGGTCGGGTCGATATCCAAGAAGTCCCGAGCGGTCTGATTGCTGAAGAGGATTCGATCCTCATCGTCGAGAGCGACGACGCCCTCCACCATCCCAGCCAGTACGGCCTGCAGGCGTCCCTTCTCTGCCGAGCTGTCGGCCAGTTGATTGGTGAGCTCTGCCGAGAGTTCGTTGATCGCTTGTCCCAGCAGGCCGATCTCGTCATGCGGGAGGTCCTGAGTTCGCGCCGCGTAGTCGCCTTCGCGCACCGCCTCGGCCATCCTCGTGATGTTCGTGATCGGGCGTGTGATTTGTCTGGCCACGAAGAGCCCGCACAGAGCCGCGCCCAACGCGCCGAGCGCTGCACCGACGAGGATGATGCGATCGACGCGAGAGAGTTGCTTCTGAATGTCGTCTAACGGCATGGCTGCTCGGATGACTCCAATGCGTTCCCCCTCGTGTTCGAGCGCGTAAGCGACATAGAGCATCTCACGCCCGATCGTCGAGCTCGCGCGTTCCTGCCTGCCGAAGCCCTCCGCCATGGCTTCCCGAAACTCTTTGCGCGAGTCGTGGTTCTCCATCAGGTCGGCGGCTGCGTGCGTGTCGCCCACGACGCGACCGTCCAATCGAATCCAGGTCAGCCTGAGGCCAGTGGCGCTGCCGAGCTTGCGGAGCTCCTCGTCGGGACTCTCGAAGTGCTCGGCGAGGATCTGCTTGCGCGCGTCGGGCGCGAGGACCAGGCAGGTCCGGCGGAGGTTCAGCTCCAGCTCGCCGCGGAGGTCCGCGCTCAGCTGATACCGAACGAGCAGTCCGACGAAGAGGGCGCCGAGGAGGACGATGCCAGCGAAGGCGCTCGATAGCTTCCAGTAGAAGGAAGAGCGCGGCGAGGAGCTCTTCTCGCGGTTTTCGGGATCACTCAATCCCGGCACTTGTAGCCGACACCTCGAATGGTCACAACGAGATTACCGAATTCGCCCAGCTTCTTGCGCACGGCACTCACGTGAACGTCCACGTTGCGCTCGAGGATGAACGCGTCTCCGCCGGTCAAGGTCTCGACCAGCTCGGCCCGCGGAAAGACTCGTCCGGGTTTCGAGAAGAGCATCCAGAGCAGCCGGAACTCGGCGCGGGTCAGGTCGACCAGCTCGCCCGCAACGCTCAGCTCGTGGCGCTCCGCATCCAGAACGACCTCGTCGCGTTCGATACGCGTCTTCGCATGGTCCGTAGCTTCCGCTCTCGCCTCACGACGAAGGTGAGCGCGAACCCGCGCCACCAATTGGCGCGGACTGAACGGTTTCGTCATGTAGTCGTCCGCGCCGAGCTCCAAGCCAACGACGATGTCGGCCTCCTCGGACCGCGCGGTCAGCATCAGAATCGGAGTGGCGGCAGTAGCCTCGGACTCGCGCAGACGCCGACAGACTTCCAGCCCATCGATACCGGGCATCATCAGGTCCAATACGATGAGGTCCGGCTTGCGCTCGAGCGCTTCCGCCAACCCCGTCTCACCGTCGGAAGCCGTCATCACGAGATAGCCCTCGCGTTCGAGCCAATACTGAATCAGCTCAACAATGTCGGGCTCGTCTTCAATGACAAGAATGGTTTCCTTCGACACGTTCGTATTCCTTTTAAGAGGCTCGATCTACTTCGCCTGAGTAGAGCTTGGCTCCCCGGGGAGCCCAGTGGTCGTTCTTCTTTATGGAAGTAGACCTCGCCGCGTCCAGGGCTGGCTATGCGCCTTGGACATTTCAGAGGAGGTTTAAGGAATCTTGATACTGCCTCTACCGCGCGTTCACCTTCGAGCCCCGAACGCGAAGAATCGAGTCGGTGGGCGCTCCTCAGCGAATCAGCGAAGTCCGCGATTGAGGCGCGAAATCAGCCCGGGTCCCTCGAAGATCAGCGCCGTGTAGACCTGGACCGCGACGCAGCCCGCATCCAGGAGTTCCCTGACCTGCTCCGTTGTGTGAATTCCACCCACACCGACCACCGGCAGCCGGCCATCGGCAGCTTTCAGCGCCACACCGATCTTCTGGCGCGCGAGTGACCAGAGCGGTTGCCCCGACATGCCCCCGGTCTCGTTCGGATCGCGAGTGAGCGCGTCGCGTGTGATCGTCGTGTTCGTCGCAATGACTCCCCCCGCTCCCGCCGTGACGGCGACCTCCACGGCTTCCGCGAGAGCCTCGTCCGAGAGGTCCGGCGCCAACTTCAAGAGCACGGACGTGCCGCCCGCCGCCTCGACGGAAGAGCTCAAGAGCTCTTTGAGGAACTCGGATCCCTGGAGCTCTCGCAGCCCGGGTGTGTTCGGCGACGAGACGTTTACCGTGAAGTAGTCCGCCAGTCCTTCGAGCCTCTGGATGGACGTCACGTAGTCGCCGGTCGCCTCCTCGAGCGGAGTCACCTTGCTCTTGCCGACGTTGACCCCGACGGGAATCTCCGGCCAGAGCCCGCGCCCTCTCAGCTGCTCGAGCCGCTGCGCGAGAACAGCACTGCCCGCATTGTTGAACCCGGCGCGATTGACGAGCGCCTTGTCCTCGACGATCCGGAACATGCGCGGCTTGGGATTGCCGGGCTGCGCGTGCATCGTGACGGTGCCGATCTCGATGAAGCCGAAGCCCAGCTTGGGCCAGAACGGAACGGCGACGCCATCCTTGTCGAGTCCGGCGGCCAGCCCGACCGGTCCGGCCAATCGGACTCCAAAGGCCTCGCGCGACATCGAGGCGGGCGCTCGCGTGGTCCCCATCGAGGCCAGAGCCCCCAGCGTGCGCGGCGCGGCTCCGAGGACCGACATCATCGCGTCGTGCGCCTTGTCCGCCTCCATCGAAAAGAGGAGCGGCCGAAGCATCGGGTAGAGCAAATCCAACATGCACTTAAAGTAAAACGGCTCTCCCTTTCCAAGGCGAGCCGTCCTTTCGATTCGAGCCGGAAATCATCGAGAGCAACTAGATCGGGCAAGCGATGTCGCCGAGGCGCTTGGTCAGCTTGGCGTTCTCCGAGTAGTCGATCGGAACGACGACCAAGCTCGGCTCTCCGGACTGGAAAGCCTTCTCGAGCGTGTCTTTGAGGTCCACCGAGTTCGAGACGTAGTGACCCTGCCAACCGAAGGCATCGGCCAGCTTCATCCAGTCGGGATTGCCGAAGGAGAGGTCGGTGTGCTTCCCGAACTGGGTCTCCTGCTTCCAGGCGATCAGGCCGTACTCGTGGTCTTCCCAGACCATCGCGACGATCGGAAGATTGAGTCGGCGCGCCGTCTCCATCTCCTGGACGTTCATCATGAAGCCCGCGTCTCCACAGATCGCGAGGACGCGACGATCGGGATGCACCATCTTGGCCCCCATCGCGCCGGGAAGCGCGAAGCCCATCGTGCAGAAGCCATTCGAGATCAGGCAGGTACCCGGCTCGTCACACTGGTAGTAGCGCGCGATCCACATCTTGTGGGCGCCGACATCGGAGAGCAGCACGTCCTCCGAACGCATCACCTCGCGAACATCCCAGAGCACCTTCTGAGGGCGAATCTTGCCCTCGGTCGCGTCATCCTTGTGAGTCGCGAAGTCGTCGAGCATCTGCTCGCGCACATTCTTGTGCTGCGCGACGTCGAACTTCGCGGGCTCGTGCTCCACGCGCTGATTGAACATCCAGAGCGTGTGAGCCAGGTCGCCGACGATCTCGACGTCGGGGTGGTAGTTCTCGTCCACCTCGGCCGGCAGGAAGTCGACGTGGACGATCTTGCGGCTTCCGGATCCGTTCCAGAGTCTTGGGTGATACTCGACCAGGTCGTAGCCGATGCAGATCACCAGGTCGGAGGCGTCGATGGCGCAAGCGACGAGGTCCTTGGCCTGCAATCCGATCGTGAACAGCGAGTGCGGAGAGCGGCGATCGACTGCGCCCTTGCCCATGAAGGTGCTGATGACCGGAATGCCGGTCTGATCGCAGAAGGCGCGCAGCTGCCTGCTGGAGCGCTTCCTGATCGCGCCGTTGCCGGCGAGGATGACCGGCTGCTTGGCCTCTCGAATGAGCGCCATCGCGCGATCCACCACGGAGTCGTCGGGGACCGGGCGGCGCAGTCTCTCCGACCGAAGCGGCTCGCCCGTGATCTCCATGTCGGCGATGTCTTCCGCTAGCTCGATATGACAGGCACCGGGCTTCTCGTTCTCCGCCAGCTTGAATGCTTTGCGGACGATCTCCGGAATGTTGTGAGCGTTGATCACCGGCGTCGCCCACTTGGTGACGGGCTTGAACATGGCGACGACGTCCATGTTCTGGTGGCTCTCTTTGTGCTGGCGTTTGCTGTCCGCTTGACCGGTGATCACGATCATCGGCGCGCGGTCCATGTTTGCATCCGCAACTCCCGTGATCAGGTTGGAGGCGCCCGGGCCCAGAGTCCCGAGACAGACCCCCGCCTTCCCGGTCAGGCGCCCGTACACATCGGCCATGAAGGCGGCACCCTGCTCGTGTCGCGTCAACACGAACTGAATGGACGAGTCCTCCAAGGCCATCATGAAGTGCGCGTTCTCCTCGCCGGGCACTCCGAAGATGTACTCGACGCCCTCGGCCTCCAAGCACTTGACGAACAACTCAGCTGCGTTCAAAGCGAATCCTCCTCTTGAGAGTGCCGGGTGAGTCCCGGCGCAGCCGCACAGCCTACCCGATTCGAGGGGAGCTCCAGTCAAGATCTGCTGGGCCGGCAATCGAGAGCCACTCAGGCCGACCCTCTGTCGGCCGGGAACGCAGGCTCGAGTCGCCTAGCCCGCACTATTCATGAGCCGCGAGAGGAAACGCCTCGATTCGGTTCCTACTGGTGTTTTGCGGGCGCTGGCCCCGCAGTCGAGCTTGTAAGCTCGTCGAGGAAGCCAGTGTTCGCAAAAACGCCG
>Ga0316209_1000508_pt1 | contig 66521 bp, 68 predicted proteins | sample 6monopyrite_MG_FD_204945 | JGI IMG/M metagenome (GOLD analysis project Ga0316209, IMG submission 204945) | Microbial mat bacterial communities from mineral coupon in-situ incubated in ocean water Damariscotta River, Maine, United States -... | ecosystem: Environmental > Aquatic > Marine >... | reverse complement strand
GGCGACTCCTGATGATTGTGTTTTGTGTGGTAACAATCACTTTACCATCACGCCAGCCTTTTTTATATTTTTCAATGGGTTATATTGGTTTTCATAAAGCAACTTTGGCTTAAGTAAGTGCCATTAGGGCCAGAGAACAATTGTTTCTAATATTAATATAAGCACAAGCTAAACAAATAAAAATTAATCACAAGGAAGTGAAATATGCCAAGAAAAACAAGATTCAATTTAATCGGTATACCACAGCACATCATTCAACGCGGCAATAATCGCGAACCGTGTTTTTATCATCAGACGGATTACTTACAATACCTCCATGATTTGCAGTTAGCAGCAGAAAAATTCGACTGTAGAATTCATGCTTATGTTTTAATGACAAATCATGTGCATATTTTAGCAACCCCCATGGATGAGTATTCCGTTTCTGAAATGATGCAATCACTGGGTAGTCGTTATGTTCGTTATATCAATAAAAAATATAATCGTACTGGCACGCTTTGGGAAGGGCGTTTTAAATCAAGCTTGGTTGATAGCGATGCATATTTGTTAACGTGTATGCGTTATATCGAAATGAACCCAGTGCGTGCAAAAATGGTTGAGCACCCGGGCGAGTACCTATGGTCGAGTTATGGTGTAAATGCGCAGGGAGAAATAAGCAATTTTATTGAAAAGCATCCGTTGTATATTCAATTGGCTACTGAAACTGAACAGCAATTTAAAGCGTATAGAAATTTATTTAACGAGCATTTAGATGAAACAATTATATCTGAAATAAGAGATGCGTTGAATCATGAGCTTGTGATTGGCCGATCATATTTTAAAGATAAAATTGATGAAATCACAACCCGACAAACTCGGCTGGGAATACCAGGGCGGCCAAAAGTTGAAGAAAGTAGAGGTGTTTATTTGGTTGGATATTAGGTATTGAGTATATTAGAAACAATTGTTCTCTGGCCCGGGTTTCGAGTATATTAGAAACAATTGTTCTCTGGCCCGGGTTTCCTAGATGAAAAACTACTTTCTGAATAGAAAAATCGAGAATTTGGTAGCAATAGGGTAGCAATAAAAAAGCCGCTAACACATCAAGTGCGTTAGCGGCTTTCTAACCTGTTGAAATTACAGGTAAATATGGCTCCCCGACCTGGACTCGAACCAGGGACAAACGGATTAACAGTCCGTTGCTCTACCAACTGAGCTATCAGGGAATGGTAAAGATTTTGTAGAGAGGAAAAGTTGCTCTCTGCACCTTATTGCGTTGCTGCTTTAAGGAGGCGCTATAATACTGATTCACCTCTTAGCGGTCAACACTAATTTAGTGCTTATCCAACAAAATTCTTAATTCTTTCAAGGGCTTTCTTTAAAGTGTCCATATCGGTGGCATAAGAAATGCGAATATGGCCTGGGCTGCCGAATGCTGAGCCGGGAACCAGCGCAACTTCTGCTTCTGCCAGTATTCTTTCGGCTAACTCGACATCGCTTTTTATGCCCATTTTCTGCATGACGTTGCTGAAGTCGGGGAAGATATAAAAGGTGCCGTCGCTGGCAATGCTTTCTACGCCGTCAATTTTATTCAGCTCTGCCAGTACAAAATCGTGGCGCTCTTTAAAGGCGGTGTTCATTTCAGCTAAGCGCGATTGATCGCCTTCCAGCGCCGCCTGTGCCGCCACCTGTGAAATTGAAGTGGGGTTTGAGGTGCTTTGTGACTGAATTTTCTTCATATTTTTGATGAGATCAGCAGGCCCCGCTGCATAACCAATACGCCAGCCGGTCATTGCATAGGCTTTAGACACACCATTTAATACCATGGTGCGATCATATAATTTTGGGCAGGCGTTAACGATGTTGCAGAAGGGTTCGTCTGTCCACAGAATTTTTTCGTACATATCGTCGGTGGCGATAATAATGTTTGGATGTTGCAGTAAAACATCTGCCAGTGCTTTCAGTTCATCCATTGAATAAGATTTACCCGATGGGTTTGATGGGCTGTTAATCACAAATAAGCGGGTTTTGTCGGTAATGGCGGCTTTCAGTTGCTCGGCGGTGATTTTAAAATCTTGCGCTTGATTACCCTGCACAATAACTGGCTCTGCATCGGCTAATAAAACCATATCGGGATAGGATACCCAATAAGGTGCCGGAATAATCACTTCATCGCCGGGGTTTAATAATGCTTGCGCCAAATTAAAGAAGCTTTGCTTGCCGCCGCAGGAAACCAAAATTTGATCGGCTGCATAGTTTAAGCCGTTATCATTTGAAAACTTGTTTATAATGGCCTGCTTTAAACTGGGCATGCCATCAACCGCGGTGTATTTAGTTTGGTTGTTACCAATGGCTTCAACCGCCGCTTGTTTTACATGATCCGGTGTGGGGAAATCCGGTTCACCGGCAGCAAGGCCAATAACATCTTTGCCCTCGGCGCGTAATTGTTGAGCTAATGCGGTAACCGCCAGCGTGGGAGAAGGTTTAACTTTTTGTATTCTGTTGGATGCCTGAGCCAAAGCAATATACCCTATGGTTGGATTTTTATTGATACCGTGAGTATAAACAATGTTACCTGCTTTTGTCCTATCCCAAAGGGAAGAGAAGCGGTTTTTTTTAATATTTTTTTGAAATAAATTTATTTTAAAGAAAATGTAGAGTCATTTAGTTTTTATTATGTCGAAAAAATTTGAATTAATTACCGATAAAACGCCAGCGGGGGATCAGCCCAAAGCTATCGAAACTTTATTGAGTGGCTTAGAAGAAGGCCTGTTAAATCAAACGTTGCTTGGGGTTACTGGCTCCGGTAAAACCTTTAGCATTGCCAATGTGATTGAAAAATCACAACGCCCCGCCATGATACTCGCGCCCAATAAAACGCTGGCGGCACAATTATATGGTGAGATGAAAGAGTTGTTCCCGAATAACTCGGTGGAATATTTCGTTTCTTATTATGACTATTACCAGCCCGAAGCCTATGTTGTTGCCAGCGATACCTTTATTGAAAAAGATGCGTCGGTGAATGAGCATATCGAACAGATGCGTTTGTCCGCCACTAAATCGATGCTCGAACGGCAGGATACAATTACGGTTGCCACCGTTTCATCTATTTATGGATTGGGTGACCCCGAGTCTTATTTGTCGATGATGCTGCACATTGTAAAAGGCGACATGATTAATCAGCGCGATATTTTGCGCCGCCTCGCCGAAATGCAATATACCCGTAACGATATGGAACTGGGACGCGCCAATTATCGGGTGCGCGGTGAAGTGATTGATGTGCATCCGGCGGAATCGGAATACGAAGCGGTGCGCATTGAGTTGTTTGACGATGAAGTGGAGCAGTTGAGTTTTTTTGATCCACTCACCGGTGAAGTGTTGCGCAAAGTTTCACGGTTAACGATTTATCCCAAATCACATTACGTCACACCCAAGCATGTTATTCAGGATGCCATTGGAAAAATTAAAGATGAATTAAAAGGTCGACTCAATGATTTACGCGATAACAATAAATTAGTCGAAGCGCAGCGTTTAGAACAGCGCACCAATTTTGATTTAGAAATGATGCGCGAGCTGGGTTATTGCAACGGCATCGAAAATTATTCGCGTTATTTATCGGGCCGTAACCCCGGCGAGCCACCACCTTGTTTGTATGATTATTTGCAGGATAACGCGTTATTAATTATTGATGAAAGTCATGTCACTGTACCGCAACTTGGCGCAATGTATAAAGGCGACCGCTCGCGTAAAGAAAATTTAGTGGGTTATGGTTTTCGTTTGCCCTCGGCATTAGATAATCGACCGCTGCGCTTTGATGAGTTTGACAACATGCGTCCACAAACAATTTTTGTTTCTGCCACACCCGGAAAATATGAAGCTGAAAATTGCGATCAAGTTGCGGAAATGGTGGTGCGCCCAACCGGGCTAGTAGACCCTGAAATTGAAATTCGGCCAGTGGCAACACAGGTGGATGATGTGATGTCGGAAATAAATATTCGCGCCGCCAAACAAGAGCGCGTGTTAATCACCACCTTAACTAAACGCATGTCAGAAGATTTAACCGATTATTTAACCGAGCACGGTATACGAGTGCGTTATTTACACTCCGATGTAGACACGGTGGAGCGCATGGAAATTATTCGCGATTTACGTTTGGGCGTGTTCGATGTGTTAGTGGGCATAAATTTATTACGCGAAGGTTTAGATTTACCCGAGGTTTCTTTAGTGGCCATTCTCGATGCAGACAAAGAAGGTTTTTTACGGTCGGACAGATCGTTGATTCAAACCATGGGGCGTGCCGCGCGAAACTTAAATGGTCGCGCAATTTTATATGCAGATAAAATTACCGGCTCAATGGAACGCGCCATTGGCGAAACCGAACGCCGCCGAAAAAAACAAATAGCGCATAATAAAAAACATAATATTACCCCTCAGGGAATTAAAAAAACCATTCACGATATTATGGGAATAGGTTATGACCAGCGTCATGCGCAGCACACTTTAAAAATTGCCGAACAGCAAGCTGAATATGCGCACATGAGCGTAAAAGAAATTAGCAAAGAAATGGATAAGTTAGAAAAGAAAATGTTTCAGCATGCGCAGGATTTAGAATTTGAAGAAGCGGCGGCAGTACGCGATAAAATTAATCAATTGAAGGCATTGGCACTGCAGGCGTGATTGTGTAGTGGCCTGTAGGCGTTAATTGTTGGTATAACAATAATCCCAATCAAAACCAGAAACCTGATTCAATAAATTTAATAACTTATCTGTCGGCACCGCTTCGTGGGGGTAAATATGATTCACTTCAAAACCGCAACGTGCAAACCCACATTCCTGTTTCCAATTTAATTCGGCATAGAGAGTTTGTTGCTGACACTTATCGCAGCAACACATTTCACCAGCTAATGTCCAACTAGTTTTTTTCCAGTTAGCAATACGTTTTGTACAAATGGGGCATTTAGGATTAACCGTGCTTGTGTGCCCAACACAAACCGTTTGCTCGCTGGGTTTAATAAAAGAAATAAAACAATGGTTTTCGCCTTTTACTGGAAATAAATTAATATTGGGTGAGCAACCTAAAAATGTTATTAATTTGAGAAATCGTTCGGCAGGTAAGTAGTGATTGTTTTTATGTGCATCGCCAATAATAAATTCTGATGCAATTAATGATTGCAACAATACTTGAGTTTTAATTATTTTATCGGGTGATTTAGGAAAAAAAATAAGTTTTGAAATATTCATATAAAAATGCGTGCCAGACTAAAATATTATGTAGGTGTGAATGAGTGCGAATGAGTTCGCATCTACCATTATCATTTGATTGTAACATGCGGTCACAATATGAAACTATGCTGTTTTTAAATTTAACATGCACTACAATACTCAGATGAACCTATTTGATTTTTCTATCGCACGTATTCCCCGCATTATTTTTAGTCGAGGAGCTATTCAGCAATTACCCGAACTTTGTTTGAACTATGGCAATAAAGTATTGCTGGTTACCGGTGCTCGGTCATTCGAATCAACATTGGCTTATGAAGCTCTAAAAACTGCTTTTTCTGAAAATAATATACAAGTTGAAAAATGTTCAATTCCCGGCGAGCCTTCTCCAGAAATGGTTGATTCTATTGTTGGCGAATATAAAAATATTGTATTCGATGTTGTATTAGGTATTGGCGGTGGCAGTGCATTAGATGCCGCCAAAGCCATTGCCGGATTATTAAATGTCAATCATTCGGTAATGGATTATCTGGAAGGTGTGGGGCCAGAGTTAGAATATAGCGGCCCAGCCGTGCCCTTTATTGCAGTGCCAACTACCGCAGGCACCGGCTCAGAAGCTACCAAAAATGCAGTGCTGAGTGCGCAGGGTGAAAATGGGTTTAAAAAATCATTTAGAGATGACAAATTGGTTGCGGAATATGCCTTAATTGATCCTGAATTATTAAGCACTTGTCCGCCCAATATTATTGCCGCAAATGGCATGGATGCGCTAACCCAATTAATTGAATCTTATGTGTCCACGCGAGCCAATGCCATGACCGATGCCTTGGCATTAAGTGGTATTCGTTTAGTAAGGGACAGTTTATTTAATTTATATGATACTTCAATGAATAGTGCGCAGGTCACTCAGCAAGCGCAAGATAAAATGGCTTATGCATCGTTAATGTCGGGTATATGTTTGGCGCAAACTGGCCTCGGCTCGGTGCATGGTTTAGCATCGCCATTGGGGGCGTTTTATCCCATCCCTCATGGCGTAGTGTGTGGAACCTTAGTGGCCGCTGCAACAGACATGAATATTCAATTAATGTTGCAACGCGAGCAAGATAATTGTGCGTTGGATAAATATGCGGTTTTAGGCGATGTGATTTCATACCAGCGTTATAAAAATAAACATAAATCTTGGCAGGCACTAACCAATACATTGCAAAGTTGGACAGATCAAATGCAGTTGCCATTATTAAGCCAGTTTGGTTTAACTGAAGACGGGTTAGATAAAGTGGTAAAAAATAGCCGTGGTAGCAGTATGAAAACCAACCCGATTGTAATGACAGATGAAGAGGTTCGAGCTTTGTTGTTGCGACGGTTATGAGTTTTGTTTATTTAAAATAAAAATATTTTTACCGCAAATGAACGTCAATGGCCGCAAAAAATAAAGTGTTATTTAAAAATATTAAATATTAATTACTCTTAAAAACACTTTGTAAAAAATAGCGCGGCTGTGTAATTTAATTCACTAAAATATACCGCTATAAAACAGATGGCATAATAGATAAGGCGTCAAGCTCTACTTCTTTTTGGTTTTCATTTTCGGTAAGTTGATATTCTAGCAAGTCATAATAACGGCGAATATTGGTTACATACTTCACTGGCTCCCAGCCCCGTGCATAACCAAATTTTGTTTTTTTGTACCATTTTTTTCTAGCCAGCAACGGTAAAACGGTTTGCAAGTCATGCCACTTATTAGGGTTTTTATTTTGTTGAATGGCAATTTTTTGCGCATCAATCACATGATAATAACCCACATTGTAGGCGGCCATGGCAAACCATGTTCGGTCTGGTTCTATTAATTCTTCTGGAAAACGGCGGCGAATAATATCTAAATATTTTGCGCCACCAAAAATACTGCTTTCTGGATCAAGTCGATTTTTTATACCCATTTGTCCAGCAGTTTGTAGAGTTAGCATCATAATGCCACGCACGCCGGTGGGGGAAACCGCTTTCGGATTCCAGTGAGATTCTTGATAACCCATAGCGGCTAATAATTTCCAATCAATATTATATTTTTCACCCGCTTCAATATACATGTTGAGATATTTGCTTAGGCGGGTAGCAATGTGGCGCTTGTAAATACGATTGCCAACATAATCAAATTTTTCTACATGGCCGTAATGTTTTTCAATTAAATGAGTAATTTCACCGTTGTTTAAATTGCGCCAAAAAAAACTCATGGCTTTGTCATATAAACTGGAGTCTTTTAATTTTGGAAAGGCCCATCCTAATTTTTTTGGTTTAGATATATCAAACGCAACGCGTAGCTCAAGCAAAAAACGTTGGTTAAGTGACACTTCGTTTGAGTCGGCAACCGTATAATCAATTAACTGGTTTTCAACTAAATACAGCAGTTGCTCGCTTTCAATGTTTTGTGTATTCCAGTTTAAGTTGGGGTGCTCGGTTTTTAATTGATTTAAACTTTCTACATGGCTAGAACCTTCAATAACTTCTAATAAACCATTATTAAGGTCGGTAATTTTTCTAGGGCGATAAGATTGATTGTTGTAAATAAGTTGTTCGGTGATATCCATATAACTAGCACTAAAGCGTACATACTCTTTGCGAGATTCAGTAATGGTTAAACCGGCGGCGGCAAAATGGGCTTTGCCAGAGTTTAAAATTTCAAAAATTTCACTTAAGTTATCGGTGGTAATAACTTTAAGATTAACCCCCAGTGAATCGGCAAAGCGTTTGGCTAAGTCATATTCAAAACCGGTTTTTCCAGTGGGGCCTTCATAATAAGTGGTCGAGCTATTGCGGGTAACAATAATAAGCTCGCCGGTTTCTAACACATGGTTAAGGGTGTTGGGCTTAAGCATTAACGGAATGATCTTAAAGATCATAATAATCGCACTAACTAATACCACTAATGCGATAGCCATGAGTTTACATCTTGGGTTTTGTAGCGGGTTATCCATTTATAAATGACACACTGTTAAATTAACCGAATACTAGTGAATATATTATTTATAGTTTAAATTCTGCCCAAATGGGGCAGTGATCCGACGGTTTTTGCATGGCTCGAACATCATAATCTATTCCCGCATCGCTGCATGTTTTAATGAGGCTGGCGCTGGCCATAATTAAATCAATGCGTAATCCACGGCGCGGCTCTTTATCAAAGCCTTTGCTGCGATAATCAAACCAGCTAAAGCGATCGTCCACCTGCGGGTGTAAGTGGCGAAAAGTATCCACCAGCCCCCAGTTGCTTAGGGTGTTTAGCCACTGCCTTTCTTCCGGTAAAAAACTGCACTTGCCGGTTTTTAGCCAGCGTTTGGCATTGTCGGCACCAATGCCAATATCTAAATCAACAGAAGCAATATTCATATCGCCCATTACAATTAAATTTTCGCTAGGGTGGTGACGTGTTTCTAGTAGATGATTTAAATCGGCATAAAACTTTTTCTTGGCGGGAAATTTTGTTGGGTGTTTATTATTATCGCCCTGCGGAAAGTAGCCGTTCATTACGGTAATCATTTCACCGTCAATTTCAAACTTGGCGCTAATAAAGCGGCGTTGTGCGTCGCTATCATCGGTGGCAAAGCCTTTAATAATTTCCAGTGGCTTGTGCTTGAATAATAAAGCCACGCCATAATGGGTTTTTTGGCCGTGAAAGGCGCTTTGGTAACCTAAGCTTTCAATCATATCAACGGGAAAGTCGCAATCTTGCACCTTGGTTTCTTGAATGCCAATAACATCAGGGGCGTGGGTATTAATGAGTTTTTCCAGCTGGTGCTGGCGCATGCGAATGCTGTTGGTATTAAACGAGATAACTTTCATTGTGGCTAAATTCTTGGTGGCAAATTCATTTAAGAGTAATATGTGAAGCTTACACTATTCAGCCCCTAAACTCCCGCAGGAAAACCATGTTACACACTACTTTAATTCATGCCTATTCAGATAATTATATATGGATGCTGCAACGCGATAGCAATCCACAAGTGGTGCTGGTGGACCCCGGTCAAGCACCACAGGTAATCGTGCATATTGAAAAAAATAATTTACAACCGGTGGCCATTTTAATTACTCACCAGCATTACGATCATACTGGCGGCGTTGCGGCGTTATTAAAAAAATATCCCCAGTGCCAATTAATAGGGCCAAGCCGCGACCCTTCCGATAATAAATTAGGCATCGATTTGCCCGTGCCCGAATTATTTACCCGCAAAGTAAAAGCCGATGATGTTGTGAAAATAACTGAGCTGGACATTGAGTTTAAAGTATTAGAAATTCCTGGCCACACCCTCGATCATTTAGCCTTTTACGGTGAGGGCATGGTGTTTTGTGGCGACCTATTATTTGGTGCCGGTTGCGGACGAATTTTTAGTGGCACCGCAACATTATTTGCCGATTCTATTGCCCGCATAATGACACTACCGGAAGACACATTGATGTATTGCGCCCACGAATACACCGTCGACAATTTAGGTTTTGCAAAATGGGTAGAGCCGGATTCGCAAGCCATCATTGAACGCGATGCAATAGAAATGGCTAAACAAGAAATGGCAAAACCAACTGTGCCCAGCAGTGTGAGATTAGAGTTAAAAACCAATCCGTTTATGCGCTTGCAGCAACCACAAGTTAAACAGGCAGCAGAAAAATTTGCGGGTAAAGTGTTAAATAATAATGGAGAAATATTTGCGGCGTTACGGGAGTGGAAGGATAGTGAGTATGATTAGTGGCTGAGATTTGAAATAATAAAGACAACTAAAAATTAGCAGCTTTTGTTATTTAAGTTGTACGCTAAAGCAGCGTTATTCGAAAGTGAATATCGATAATTTAGCGCCCCGTATTGTGAATGCGCACCATGGCTGTTGGCCCGCGCCAATCTAAATCGGCGGGCACTAAATCACCAATGCCATGCACACCATTATGAATGATCACAAAACCTTCGCCGTCACCTTACAATCGTTGCATTGGTGTCGCCGCATGGTGTTCCCAGAATATCAATACACAATTCATTATTATCTTCCGAACCCGCATTATAAATCATCGAATATGCGTTGGCGTAGTTATATTTTTTAGGCGCTTTTAGGGTAACCGAAGTAAACGCATCGTTACTGGTGGCCAGCATGCCTACAGCCGATTTTTACAAAATTAATGAGCATAAAAAAAGCCCTGAATTTTCAGGGCTTTTTTTATGCGGAAATATCGATAACTTATTTTTTGTTATCTAATTCCTGATAATAACTAATTAAAATATCAGCTACTTCTGGGCGTGAAAATTCTTTTGGTGGGGCAATGCCCTTGCCTAGCATTTCACGTACTTTAGTGCCGGATAATAACACGAAATCATCTTTTTCGTGATCGGGTGCTTCACACATCATTACCACTTTATCTAATTTCTTAGAGTAGGCTGTGTGGTCAGCTTCAAATATTTCAATGTCTAAAGCGCCCGCAGGTACTTTTTCTTTAAAGATAGTTTGTGCATCAAATGCGCCGTAGTGATCGCCAACACCGGCGTGGTCGCGTCCAATAATAAAGTGCGTTGCGCCCATGTTTTGGCGGAACAAGGCGTGCAGTACACCTTCGCGTGGGCCAGCATATAACATGTCGAAACCGTAGCCGGTAACCATTGCACTATTTTCCGGGAAGTATAGCTCAACCATTTTACGAATTGCTGCATCACGAACCGGCGCAGGAATATCGCCTGGCTTTAATTTACCTAATAACATGTGAATCACTAAACCGTCGCAATTTAAACGATCCATTGCCATGTGGCATAACTCTTCATGGGCTAAATGCATTGGGTTACGGGTTTGAAAGGCAACAACTTTCTTCCAGCCACGTTCTGCAATTTCATTGCGAATTTCTACCGCGGTGCGGAAAGTATCTGGGAATTCAGTATTAAAGTATGAAAAATTTAAAACTTTAATCGGGCCAGAAAGGCAAACTTTACCCTGTGCATTAAACGCTTCAACACCTGGGTGAGCTTCGCCGTCAGCGGGCGCGTAAACTTCTTTGCTCATCATTGCCATGTCAGCATCTGAAAATTCTTCTACGGCTTCAACGTCCATTACGGCTAAAACGGGGTTGCCTTCTACATTGGGGTCTTTCAGCGCAATGCGATCGCCAGCTTTAATGCTGCCCGCGTCTTCAACCAAATTTAATACGGGTGTTGGAAAAAATAAACCCGATGTTGTTTTCATGTCTGCCGCAACAGATAGAGCATCAGCCTTGCTCATGTAACCGGTTAATGGGTTGAAATAACCCGCACCCATCATTACTGCGTTAGCCGCTGATGCGGAGCTAACAACGATAGAGGCTAAGCTTTCCGCTTCTTTTTGGAGGGCTTCATTTTCTACTGTGTCATAAACAAATAGTGGATTCAGTTCGTCAGAACCGTGTGGCTTGATCATTGTGTTCTCCTCATGCTCGGGTCTTTTTGCCTGAGCTTTTAATAAGACCAATTAAAATGGGTTGGCAGGTTAGCGGGTAAATAGCGCTTAACAGTTGATTTTCATCATGTTTTAGCGGCTTTATTCGCTAATGCACCGATTAACTAAAATAGTTGATTTGAACATCATAAAGAGGCTGAGCAGATTAGCTAATTCATATCCTTAGGGGCAGTATGAGTTTTTTTTATTATTAGAGACCTTTGCGCCTCTATCGTGCAAAGGTCTCTATTAGATATATTTGAGGCTGGGTGGCAGAGATTAAGCCTGTATTTATGAATTAATGTGATCTTTAGATCACGATATGTCGCTTAGCGTTACCAGTAAAAGTTATACCCCACTTGAAAAATCATCGCATTCAAATCCGGTGAAATATCCAAGCCTTGCTGCTCAGCTAGAATTTCATCTTGCACGGTATAGGTTTGATTCATCAATTCAGCACGCACCGTAAACTCACTGTTGTTACTCATTTCAAATCCATATTTTAGGCCAATGGTGGTGCCAACAAATTCACTTAAGCGATAATCTGCACTGGCAAATTTTGTGCTGGCGACATTGCTTTCTAATAAATAGTTAACAAAAAAATCGGCGCTACTTTGGGTGTAGTACCTAAAATGGGGTTGCAAATAATGTTTGCCGCCTAACTCGTAGCGATATCTAAAATCTAAGGTATGCGAATTGATGCCCCAATCGTCGGTGAAATATCGATATGAAAAATTAATCACATCTTCTTTTAAGTGATGCACGGTGCGCCAGAAAAAAGTATTGCGGGTGCGTTTGTCTGGGCGTTTTTCGTAGAGATACGGGTAGGCATCTGTTGGTAAATTAGCATTAGGTGTGAGTGTGCCATCACTTTCAAGCACTGAAATAAATCGGTAAGGGTCAGTTAAGTAACCACTTGAGCTGCTCATGCCTAAATTAAATTGCATGATTGTTGAGCTATTTATTACCTGAGTTAAGCCCAACATAAAATCGGTGGTGGCTTTGCTGTCGGTGCCGCCTTTGCCATTTTGGTCGGTTCCGCCAATGCGCATATAGGTTAGCTCAGGGTTTTTGCCGCCCACTGGGTCCCAAGTATCTGATGTATAACCTAAACCAAATGTATAAGTTTGGTTTCTATCACTACTATCTTGGGCATAAGTTGCACTGGCGGCGAGTGAATTAAAATCAAACTCTTTAGAAAAATTACCGCCAACGGTTACGCGCTTAAGACGGTCGATGGGAATAATCCAGTCAACACCACCGGCAAATCGTGTGTCTCTAAATGAGCTATTAAGAGGCAGCTCACCAGCGGGTGTGGTGTAGTTACCATTTCCCGATGGTTTGGTAAAGGTTTGCTCTGTTGTGGTGGGCACAGCACCATAAGGTGTTGAGCCGGTTAGCACATCGTAAACCAGTTTGAATTTTAAATATTCATCTTCATTAATTTCTTTGGAGGCGCTAACCACTGGCTCAAAAATACTCACTCGGCCATCGGCTTCTGAGTAATACAGCATAGCGGTATCAATATCCCAGTCGCCGGTTTCGGCTTGTGCTGCCGGTGTACCGGCTTGCAATAACGCGCAGGTTGCCATAGTTAATTTGCTTTTAATCGACATTTTTTTGCTGTTATTGTTGGTGTGTGTGTCAATGTTTGCATTGCACTGCGTGTTTTTTAATTGCATCCGCAGCCACCTCCGCCTACGCCTTGGCCACCGGTTGAAGCTTCTTTACTGAAGTAAATGTGCTCATCCAGAAAAATTTCATTTTCGTCTGCTACCAATGCCATTGATGGCTTAGCCAGCAAACCTTTTTCCCAAGGCTGAACGGTTGCGCAGGCACTTAAGCCCAGTAAACTGGTCAGTAAGCCGCTGATTAATAAAATTCGAAACATGATTAATTTATTCCTCAACTAAATCGGTTTGGTGGAGTGTATTTTTCATTTGTTGCAATAAGGTTTTAATCATCTGTTCTTTTTCGGCTTTACGTTTATTCCAAAAACCGGTGTAACGAATGCGTAGGCGACCATCTGCATAAACTAAGTAACTGCTCGGCATGCCTTCAACGCCATATTTTTCTGCAATGTCGGCGCTGGGGTTAAACGCAATAGGAAAATTAACGGCCTGCGATTTTATAAATTCATCCGCCAATGCTTTGTCTTTATCTAGGTTAATCGCCACAATTTCAAAGCCCTGATCTTTATATTTTTCTTTCATGCTAATCATCCACGGAAAAGATGTTTTGCACGGCCTGCACCAAGATGCCCAAAAATCCACATACACTAATTTTCCCTGTAGCGTCGATAGTTGAATCGGGTTATCTTGTGTGGGCAAAGTAAAATCGGGTGCAACAGGGTAGTCTGAACGGGCACTGTTGCTGAGCATGAGTAATATAAAAAATAATGCCGAGGTGATGCTGTTATAGCTAAGTTTCATTAATAAATGTGAGGCGGTTATTTGCATGCTGTAAACTATATTCACTGAACCTTAAGAAAAGCTTAAACTGTAATAAATTTTTCAAAAGCCGCCTGCTAGTAACATATTACTAGTAACATATTACTAGTAACATATTACTAGTGACATACTAACTTGGGTGGAAATAAAGAATATTCAGTGAAACTTATTTTTCTGTAGGCTCGAACCATTAATGTCATTACATAAAGCGGTGCGAATGAATTCGCACCTGCCTATTTATTTTAGAGTTTTTTTTACTTGATTTGATTAGCAAAATAAATTTAAACGAGTGACTAAATGCGCATAATATTAATTGAAGATGATGCCTTGTTAGGGCAGGGTGTTGAAGCCGGTTTAAAACAGCAAGATTATATTGTTGAGTGGTTTCAAAATGGCCGATCAGGTTTAATGTCACTAGAACATGAAACCTACGATGCAATGATACTCGACCTTGGCTTACCTGATATATCAGGTTTAGATGTATTGAAAAAAATACGCAAACAGGGCAGCCAATTGCCGGTGCTTATTTTAACTGCACTCGATGGCGTGGAAGATCGTATTACGGGTTTAGATGCGGGTGCCGATGATTATTTAACTAAACCTTTTGATCTGGATGAAGTGTATGCGCGCATTCGTGCATTGGTTCGACGCATGGGCGGGCGTGCCGAATCGTTAATTAATTATAACAATATTCAGTTAAATCCTGCGGCACATACCGTTACCCAAAATGAAAAACCGGTAGAATTATCACGTCGTGAATACAGTGTTTTATTGGAATTATTAGAAAATGCAGGGCGAGTTTTGTCGCGCACTCGAATGGAAGAAAGTTTATACAGCATGGATGATGATGTGGGTAGTAATGCGGTAGAAGTTCACATTCATCACTTACGCAAAAAACTCGGTAATGATTTAATTCGCACGGTGCGTGGCGTAGGCTATACCATTGATAAGTTGAAATAATTGAAATGATAATTTTTTCAAATCAAAAAATATAAAATGAAATATTCACTACGCAATTTTTTATTAATATCTATTTTACTCACTATGGTTGTTGTTGGCGGCACGACTATTTGGGGAGGCTACCGTGCCAGCGCACATGAAGTAGAAAAATTATTTGATGCGCAATTGTCTCGCTCGGCACGTTTAATTTTGGGTTTGGTTATAGCTGAGGTAAACCTCGGTCACATCAAAGAGTTTTCCGACGGCGTAAAAGAAAACGCATTGATGTTATTAGATAAAAAAAATATCGAGAGAGAAATTTATCAGCAAGGGCATTTTTATGAGCTAAAAATTGCCCATCAAGTTTGGGATACCTATGGAAATTTATTGCTGCGTTCTGCAAATGCGCCATTGCAACCCATGAGTCAGTTAGAGCAGGGCTATGCCGATCAATACTTTAATGAAAATAATTGGCGCACCTTTTCATTGTGGGATGCAAAACATGAATTTCAAATTATTACTGCTGAGCGTGAAGATGTACGTGATGAATTAATTGATAAAATTACTCGTCAGATGACCTTGCCTTTTATTTTATTATTGCCTTTATTAGGTGGCTTAATTTGGTATTTTATTAGTCGGGGGCTATTTCCACTAGAGCAAATTGCCAATGATATTGCAACACGAAAAAGCGAGCAATTACACGCATTAAATTTTGCACGTGTGCCCGAAGAAATCAAACCATTAGTCGATGAGCTTAATCATTTATTCAAATCACTAAAGCTATCTTTTGATAAAGAACGACAATTCACATCAGATGCTGCACATGAATTACGTACACCATTAGCTGCATTGAAAGTGCATTTGCAATTAGTTCAATCGACTAATAATGATGAAGATAAAAAAGCTGCATTATTAGCGATTACCCAAGGTGTTGAGCGTGCTAGTCATTTGGTTGATCAGCTACTCGGTTTGGCGCGCTTAGATCCGCAAGCTATTCGTGCAACACAAAAAATAAGCAAACTTAATTTACATGAATTATGCGTAAATCAAGTCGCGGAAATTTACCCATTGGCTAATAATAAAAAACAAACTTTGAGCTTGCAGGGTGATGAAAATATATTCATGCAAGCGTATGCGTATCCGCTAGAGGCGATGCTGCGAAATTTATTGAGCAATGCAATAAGTTACACGCCGGTTAGTGGTGAAATTATATTAGAGCTAAAGCAGCAGGCAGGTGTTATTCATCTATGGCTGCATGATAGTGGTCCTAGTATTCCGGTTGAGCAAAGAGATGATGTAATGCGGCGCTTTAAAAAAGCAGACGGTAATGCGCATTCGGGAAGCGGTATTGGATTGTCGATTGTAAAGCGAGTTGCTGAATTGCATTATATGAAAATTGAATTGCTAGATTCTGATTTATTGGGTGGGCTTTGTGTGCATTTGTATCAACTTAAACATAATACTGATTAAAAAATAAAGATATGAAATATAAACTGGTAGTGATTTTTTTAATCTGTTTAGTGTTGCCATCTTGTGGTGAGTGGGTGCGAGATAAAAATATTAAATCTTTAAATAAAGAGGTTAATGTAGCAGTAAAAGAGTTTGTTGATGTGAGTGGTTTTATCTCGTTGCTAGATTCTCTTCCTGATGATTCTGTTCGTAAAGAGGCAAAACAAAAGTTTCGTTCATTAAAGTCTAAATACAATAAAAATAAAAAATTACCTTTAAATTCAATCAGTAAATTATTTGCTTCATTAGTTGAAGAGTTTCCTTTGCAGCAGCACGATAAAATGTTGTTGAGTTTATCTAAAGCTTATAAAAAAGTAGCGGCAAAAAAATTAGCATTAAATACGTTGGATGAACTTATTGTGCTTTATCCTGAAATTTCATATATGGATAAAGTTCAGTTTCAGCGCGGTAATTTATTATTTGAAATGCGTCAATATTTAAAAGCCGAACATGCCTATAAAAAAGTGATTTCACATCGAAGGTCTGCTTTATATGAAGATGCGGTATATCAGCAAGGTTGGTCGCAGTTTAAACAAACTCATTATAATGAGGCACTGAATTCTTTTATGCATTTGTTGGATCTTCATTCGCATAATGGAAAGTTTAATTTTAAACAGATGAAGGAAAAAGAGAAAAAAATAATAAATAAAATAATGCTGGCTATTAATTTGAGTTTTGATCGTATGGCAGGGCCAATTAGTGCTTATCATTATTTTTCAAAAAAACAAAAGCGCCAATATGAATATCATATATTCTTATCTCTGGCAGAGCATTATCAAAAACAAAATAAAATTAGTAAAGCAGTTAAAACCTATCAGTTGTTCGTACGCTTAAATGAGCAGCATATTAAATCACCTGATTTTCTATTAAACGTTATGGCGCTTTATAAAAAAGACGGATTTAACGATGCGTTTTTAGAGGCGCAAAAAGACTTCGTTTTGCGTTATCCTGCAACGCATGTGTATTGGCGTTTACATGCAAAGGACAAAACGGCTGATTTATTTAAGTCATTAAATAATAATTTAGAACAATTAGTTAATTATTATTACAACCAATCAAAGCAAACAAACAAAGCATCTGATTATCGTCGGGCGCAGCGTTGGTGTCGATTGTATTTAAACTCATTTCCAGATGATGTTAATGCATGGGGCGTGCAACTTAAGTTGGCTAAATTATTGCAAAATACTCAGCTCTATGAAATGGCGGCATTGCAATATGAGCGGGTGGCTTATGATTATAAAAAACGTTCGGGAAGTTCGGCTGCTGCTTATTCTGCCTTATTGATGTATGAAAAAAGATTGGTTGAGCTAACGGGATTTGAAAAAAAATACTGGCATAAACTATTAATGGATAGTGCTCGGCGCTTTGTAACAAACTTTGCCGAGCATGAAAAGGTTAGTTTTATTAAAACCAAAATACTTCAAAATCAATATGTAAGCGGTAAGTTTGATAATGCATTTAAATTATTGGGCTCTCGACATTGGCAAAAAGCCATAAATGCATTTGAATTATTTAGAGATAATAATGCGCAACAAAAATTACAAGCAGAGGCAACTAGACAGTTGGGTTTAGCATATTTGGCGTCGGGCCAAATTAAAAAGGCGATTTCAGAACTTCAGAAAATTTCATATTTAAATGATAATGCAAATCATCAAATTGATGCTCTGTGGTTAGCGGCAGAATTGGCCGATATGATTAATGATAAACAAGCGGTTAAACTTTATCGACAATTTATTAGCCGGTTTCCTTTTCCGTTGCAACGCGCAATAGAAGCGCATCAACGCTTAATTGAATGGGAGGAACGAGCGGGTGATGAATTATTGGCAGCCCGATGGCGAGTGCAGTTAGTTAATGTGGATGCTAATGGAGGTAATTTGCGCACACAGCGAAGCCGTTATCTTGCCGCCAAGTCGCGGCTTAAATTAACACAGCCATTGGTGGAAAATTATCGTAATAAAAATTTAAGCGCGCCTTTAAATGAAAGCTTGAAAGTTAAAATAGGCTTAATGAATGAGGTGGAAAAAGCTTATAAAATTGCGGCATCTTATAAAATGTTGCCAGTGCTAACGAAGGCGACTTATCGATTGGCTGAAATCAATATGAGTTTAAGCTTAGCCATTATCGATTCTGAGTTGCCCGCGGGTTATAGCGAAAAAGAGCAGCACCAGTATGATGTTTTTTTGAAACATAAAGCGCAGCCATACATAGCAGCCGCTAATTATTTTCATAAAATAAATGCGGCGCGATTGAAGTCAGGTTTGGATGATGTTTGGGTTCGAAAAAGTATTGAGAGGTTGGAGGGGATTGAGTAGTTGTTGTCAAAAAAGCTCGCCATAATTGGCGAACCTTTTTTATTTGGCAGAGAGGATGGGATTCGAACCCACGATACCGTGAGGTATACACGCTTTCCAGGCGAGCTCTTTCAACCACTCAGACACCTCTCTAAAACGGGACGCTAGACTAGCTCAGACCGGCAGACAGGTCAATCTCTTTGGTGGATGAATAGATGAAAATTATTTCACATAGTCTATATTGTATTTAAGAACTTGCACAACTCAACAGCAGGCATGGCATTAGATGATAATGAATGAAAGTTTTACTGGTCGATGATACAAAAACAGAGCGCTTAATCCTTTCTTCTTTTTTAGAGAAGCTGGGGCACACCGTTGTAACGGCGGAAAATGGTAAGTTGGCGGTTAAGTTATATCAAGAAGAAAAGCCAGATTTAGTCTTACTCGATGTCATTATGCCGGAAATGGACGGGCATGAAGCGGCTGGCCAAATGCGCCAAGATGAAAGTGTTTGGGTGCCGATTATTTTTTTAAGTGGGCGAGTTGACCCAGAAGATATTTTTGCCGGTATAGAAGCTGGCGGTGATGATTATTTAACCAAGCCCTTCGATTTTCGAATTATTGAAGCCAAAATGATTTCAATGCAGCGCATTGCAAAAATGCGGCGTAAATTAATTAATGTGTCCACCGAGCTGGAAATTGTTAATTTTGAATTAAAAAAACTCGCTAATGTTGATGGCTTAACCGGTTTGGCAAATCGACGTTATCTTGATAAATATCTGCGCGTTGAAATATCCCGAAGTTTACGTAATGGCCACCAGTTAGCCGTGCTGCTATGCGATGTGGATCATTTTAAAAAGTATAATGATAGATTCGGGCATCTTAAGGGTGATGATTGTCTTAAGTCGGTGGCGAAGGCCATGCAGGGAGTGTGCAAGCGTGCTTCCGATTTGGTTGCCCGTTATGGTGGTGAAGAATTTGCCGTAGTGTTGCCAGATACTGATGTGGAAGGAGCAAGGCGTATCGCTCAATCAATGTGCAATGCGGTGTCGGGGCTAAAATTGGCGTATCCAGAATCTGAACATAAAGTCGTGACAATGAGCTTAGGGGGGTGTATCGAACAATTAGATAAAGTGCATGATGCGGCGTTTTTACTTAAGCGCGCGGATGATGCTTTGTATGAAGCTAAAGAGTCGGGGCGTAATAAAATAAAATTCAGTTTCATTGATGCTGGCTAGGCTCAATTCTTTAAAAATTCTTTCAATAATAACTTGTCAGCCGAGAGCTAAATCTGCATAATCGCGCCGGTAACTTGCATTGGTCCTCTCGCGACGATTAGCTGCGAACTCCGCCAGGTCCGGAAGGAAGCAACGGTAGTGGTGACATTGGGCGCCGGGGTGTGGCTGATGCAAGTTACTTTTTCTTTTCTTTAATCTTTGTATCTTCAGTTATACAAAATTAAAAGCTATTTACCGCAAATAAACGCAAAGCACGCAAATTTTTATTATGCGTTTTCATTGCTGTTTAAGTTAACGGGACAGCAATGATTTGATATAACGAATAAATAGCGTGTTTTTATTTGCGTAATTTTGCGTTCATTTGCGGATAAAATGCTTTTATCCGCACCCCACCATGCTAAACTTGGCATCCTTTTTATTTCTAAGTAAACGTCAATAATCCATGAGCTATCAGGTACTTGCACGCAAATGGCGGCCCGCCAACTTTACCGAAATGGTCGGCCAAGAACATATTCTACGCGCCCTGATTAATGCCCTTGATGAAGACCGTTTGCACCACGCTTATTTATTTACCGGCACGCGTGGCGTTGGCAAAACCACCATTGCGCGAATTTTTGCCAAATCACTTAATTGTGAAACCGGCGTTACCTCCAAACCCTGCGGTGAATGCGGTGCCTGCAAAGAAATTGCCGAAGGTCGCTTTATAGATTTAATTGAAGTGGATGCGGCATCGCGCACCAAAGTCGAAGATACTCGCGAGTTGCTGGATAATGTGCAATATGCACCCACTCATGGGCGCTTTAAAGTTTACCTGATTGACGAAGTACACATGCTTTCGGGGCACAGCTTTAATGCACTGTTAAAAACCCTCGAAGAGCCGCCGCCGCACGTAAAGTTTTTGCTGGCAACCACCGATCCCCAACGATTACCCGTCACCATTTTATCTCGCTGTTTGCAGTTTAATTTAAAGCGCATGCCCATCTCTTTAATTGATGGCCACTTGAAACATATTTTGCAGCAGGAGTCGGTGGTATTTGATGATGCTTCTATTCGATTATTATCCCATGGTGCCGATGGCTCGATGCGCGATGCCCTGAGTTTGCTCGACCAAGCCATTGCCTTTGGTGGCGGCAAGCTCGAAAAAGATGAAGTGCAGGCGATGCTCGGCACGGTATCTCGTGACCGAGTAATGCATATTTTAAAAGCGCTGGTGGCGAATGATGCGGGGTTGGTAATGCAGCATGTGGCCGACTTATCCGATTTAAGCCCAGACTATGCCAGCGTGTTAGCCGAGCTGTTAGCCATGCTGCACCAAATGGCGCTGGCGCAAAAAGTCCCGCAGGCGGTGGATGAAAATTTGGTTGATCGTGAGGCTTTGCAAGTATTAGCAACACAGGTGAGCTCAGAAGATATTCAGTTGTTTTATCAAGTGGGTTTAATTGGCCGTAGAGATTTACCGCTGGCACCCGACCCTCGCGGCGGGCTGGAAATGGCATTGCTTAGAATGCTGGCGTTTAAGCCTTCGTTAGAGGCACGGGCCAATGCCCCCACTGCGCAGCCCGTTGTTTCTGCACCGCAAGTTGCGCCGCCGCCAGCGGCACAATCTACCGTTTCAGCACCTGCTACACAGCAGGCTGCAGCACCGCAATCGGCTGCTCCCGCGCAAGCAATTGCCCCAGCTCAATCAACGTCTTCTAGTGCAGAAGCACCACAAACAGTCGCTCCTGTGCCAACGCCAGCGTTACAATTTGACGGCAACTGGAGCGGTTTAATCGAATCATTAAACCTGCGTGGCATGGTGAAACAACTGGCGGTAAACTGTACCCTGTTGGAAAAAACGGCAACTGAGGTGAGGCTGGTGTTAAGTCAACAAAATGAGAATTTATTGACCACAACACTGCATAAAAAACTCGAAGAGGCATTATGTGGCTGCCTGCAACAAAAACTAAAACTGCATATTGAATTAGGTGATCAGCAGGTGGAATCGCCTGCAGATACCAGCGCGCGTAATCAGGCCGAGCGACAACAATCTGCGGAAGAAATAATTCAGCAAGACCCAATGGTGCAGGCGCTGAAAGAAAATTTTAATGCCGAGTTGGTGCCCAACTCGGTGAAACCCATTAACGAATGATCCTTTAATAACGAATTTAGAAAGAGAGAAAAATATGAAAGGTGGCATAGGCAACATGATGAAGCAGGCGCAGAAAATGCAGGCTGACATGCAAAAAGCGCAGGAAGAAATCGCCAATATGGAAGTGCTGGGTGAGTCCGGTGGCGGCATGGTGAAAGTGACCATGAACGGTCGTCACGAAGTGCGCCGCGTTGAGCTGGATGACAGCTTAATGGAAGATGATAAAGACATGATTGAAGATTTGTTGGCGGCGGCGGTGAATGATGCGGTGCGTAAAATTGAGTCGACTTCATCTGAGAGAATGTCGGGTGTGACTGCGGGGATGAATTTGCCAGGTGGGATGAAGTTTCCGTTTTAGTGGCGGATGTTTAAACTCATCGCGAGCTGAAGCTTGCTCCTACAGAGGTTTGTAGGCGCAACCTTTAGGTCGCGATTTATCCGCAGATTATCGTAATCGCAAAACAATAAAAAATGAGCCAATCCCCTTTACTTTTACAACTCATCGAAGCCCTACGCTGTCTCCCCGGCGTTGGCCCAAAATCCGCCCAGCGCATGGCATTTCATTTGCTGGAGCGCGACCGCAAAGGTGCGTCAATATTATCGAATGCATTGCAACAGGCGGTAGATCACATCGGCCATTGCGCTCAATGTCGCACCCTTTCTGAAACTGAAATTTGTGGTTATTGCGCCGATGGTCGTCGCAATGATGAATTATTGTGCGTTGTCGAAACGCCTTCCGACGTACTAGCAATTAATCAGGCGGCCGATTTTAACGGTAAGTATTTTGTGCTGATGGGGCATTTATCGCCACTCGATGGCATTGGCCCCGCAGAGTTGGGTTTAGGGTTGCTTGAAGAGCGTCTTAAACTCGGTGGCATTAAAGAGCTGATTTTAGCTACCAATCCCACCGTAGAAGGTGAAACCACCGCCCATTATATTTCAGAAATGGCGGCGGAATATCAGGTGGAATCGACACGTTTGGCGCACGGCATTCCGCTGGGTGGTGAGCTGGAATATATTGATGGCGGCACCTTGGCGCATGCGTTTAGTGGGCGCCAAAAGCTCATTTAAATCCAAAAATACGGCAAGTTTTTTCCGACTTGTGGTTAATGTTGGCCGTTGTTGCTTGCTATAATTAGTCAACATCCAAATGAAGACCCTAAATGGAAATAGCACTCTCCAGTTTAAATCAGCAGTTTGGCTCGTCGGTAGCACTTGATAATAGCAGCCAACGCCAGCAGCAAAATGCCCAGCAGCAGGCTGCTGCGGGTGGTGATCGTGCTCAGCAAAATCGTAATTTAGAAAATTCATCTTCACAAAATCAAAGCCGGGCTGAAACTAATCAACGCACCCCCGCAGCAACCGAAAACTCACGCATTATTAATGGCGAAGTGCTGTCATCCGAAACGCGGCGGGTAGATAGTCGTGAATCGGCAAGTCGTTTATTATCTCGATCTGCTAATGAGCAACCGACTGGCGAGCCAGATAATCGGAGAATTACCGCACAGCAAGCCATTCAAAACTTTCAGGAAAATGAAGCACTAGTCCCCGCCAATAATCAACAGCGCCAGATTTCTGGTATTATCGATACCTACGTATAACTCAAAAAAAAACAGGAAAATAAATGAGCGATTGCATATTTTGCAACATTGTCAGCGGCGATATTCCGGCTGATATTTTGTATCAAAATGATGATGTACTGGCATTTCGAGATTTAAGCCCACAGGCACCGGTGCATTTTTTGGTGATTCCTAAAAAACATATTTCGACGATTAATGATATTCAGCCTGATGATGCTGAGTTAATCGGTAAATTATATCTGGCGGCAAAAATGCTTGCTAAGCAGGAAGGCATGGATGAATCAGGGTATCGCTGCGTAATGAATTGCAATGACGATGGCGGGCAAACCGTACACCATATTCATTTGCATGTGTTGGGTAAGCGGCAGATGACGTGGCCGCCGGGGTAGTTAGTTTGGGGTCTGACTCAAATTGAATCTAATATTGCGCCAATCCGTTTCGCACTGTGGATTAAAATTGATGCTGACCCCAGTAAATGAAACTCTTGCAATATGGCTAGCAATCAGTAATATTCACGCCTCTTCAAAGCGCGACTTTATAGACGCATAGCTTCGTTGCTTAACCATAGATAGTCTGTATAGCACCTTGAAATATTTGTTTAAGAATAACAACAAGCCTGTTATGCAACATTAAAAATGCTCGCTTAGCTCAGTTGGTAGAGCGCTGCCATGACATGGCAGATGTCGTAGGTTCAAGTCCTACAGCGAGCACCATATTTGCCATTGCGCGAAATGCGCAGGGTATGAGGCCGAAGTCATCCTCTAGCGCTTACGCATTTTCACTCCCCACGAAAATTACAAATCATTTGTGAAATAATCCCCAATCTCAAAAACCTACATTTCAATTTATATCGCTTTACTGTAAATTAGCGTTTAAATTCAGCACTATAAAATCGGAAAAATGAATAAAATCGTATCTTCAGTTATTTTGTCATTCTGCATTTTGTTTTCAACTGCAGCAGTTTCAGCTAAAAATATTCAATATGTCAGTGACGAGCTTACTATTCCCATGCGCTCGGGCAAGACCAATGCCCATAAAATTTTAAAATTTTTAAATAGCGGCGTTGCACTTGAGGTTATTGAGTTATCGGATGATAAAAAACATGCCTTAGTTTCACCTGTCGATGACAGTACTAAAACGGGTTGGATCGAAACGAATTTGTTGATGCCCAATCGAAGTGCTCGCGAGCAATTAGTGCGCTCAAAGAAAAAAATGCAGTCGATTAAAGAAAAGCAGGGCGCATTAAAAAAACAGCTAGCAGAAAGTCAGGCGCAAACTGCGCTGTTAGAAAATACTCAAACTGAATTAAAAACCAAAATTAAAAGTTTGCAAAATATGTTGGCTCGTTTGCGTAAAAATGCCTCAGACCCCATTCGAATTGCAGATGAAAATGAACAGCTCAAACAACAATTGGCAGATGCTGAAACTAAAGCCGCTGAGCTAACCGAAGAAAATATTATTCTCGGTGATGAAAATATTAAATCTTGGTTTTTAATTGGTGGCGCAGTTTCCATGGGCAGTTTGATTTTTGGTATTGCGTTAACCCGCATTCGCTGGAAGAAAAATGACCGCTGGGCTTAGCTTGTTGTAGGAGTTAGCCATATTTATAGTTATGGACTGACGATGTTTGGTGCGATGCGTAGCGAGCAATATTTGTTATTGAATAAACATTGAAAACCACCGCCACTCTGGCTAAACTCCCCCCACAAATTCTCACTCACCCTGTTTAATTCGCCATGGTATGGCTAATTAAATAAACCATGTGGCCTTACGTATGGGTCACCTCTGAAACCAGGAGCACAAAATGCCTGTTATTACTTTACCTGACGGCAGTCAGCGTACTTTTTCATCCCCCGTTTCTGTTTATGATGTTGCTGCCGAAATTGGCCCAGGTTTGGCCAAAGCCACGTTAGCTGGAAAAGTTAATGATGAAATGGTCGATGCCTCTTTCGTGATGGAAGACGATGCAACACTTTCGATTATTACCGATAAAAACGAAGAAGGCCTTGAAGTGATTCGCCACTCTTGTGCGCATTTATTAGCGCAGGCGATTAAACAATTATTTCCATCCGCACAAATTACTATTGGCCCAGTTATCGACGATGGTTTCTTTTACGATATCGATTACGAAGAAAGTTTTGCGCCGGAAGATTTAACTAAAATCGAAAAGAAAATGGCGGAGCTGGCGAAAGAAAATTTCAGTATTTCTCGCTCCACTAAAACACGCGATGAAGCGGTGGCGTATTTTCGTGGTTTAGGCGAAGAATACAAAGCTCAAATTATTGAAGATATTCCCGCAGATCAAACACTCTCATTATATACACAAGGCGAGTTCACCGATTTATGTCGTGGCCCACACGTGCCCAGCACGGGGAAAATTAAAGCCTTTAAACTAACCAAACTGGCGGGTGCTTACTGGCGCGGTGATTCAAAAAATAAAATGCTGCAACGCATTTACGGCACCGCATGGCCAGATAAAAAACAATTAAAGGCTTATTTAAAGCGTATTGAAGAAGCCGAAAAACGCGATCACCGAAAAATTGGTAAAGCCTTAAATTTATTCCATTCGCAGGAAGAAGCACCGGGGATGATTTTCTGGCATAAAGATGGTTGGGATTTAAACCTTACTATTCAAAATTATATTCGCAATCGTTTGCGCGACCACGATTATCAGGAAATAAATACGCCGCAGGTAGTAGATAGAAGCCTGTGGGAAAAATCCGGTCACTGGGATAAATTTAAGGACATGATGTTCACCACCCATTCTGAAAGTCGTGACTATGCGGTTAAGCCGATGAATTGCCCGTGCCATGTGCAGGTATTTAATCAGGGTTTAAAATCTTACCGCGATTTACCGTTGCGTTTAGCTGAGTTTGGCTCGTGTCATCGTAATGAGCCATCGGGTACTTTGCACGGCTTAATGCGGGTGCGAAATTTTGTGCAGGATGATGCGCATATTTTCTGTACTGATGAGCAGGTGCAAGCAGAAGTGTCGGATTTTATTGATCTGACTTATGACGTGTACAAAGACTTTGGTTTCGACAATATCGAAATTGCACTATCGACTCGCCCCGAAGAACGGGTGGGTTCCGATGAAGTTTGGGATCAGGCAGAAAAAGCTTTGGCCGATGCGTTGGATGCAAAAGGCATTAAATATAAATTACAGCTGGGCGAAGGTGCATTTTACGGGCCGAAGATTGAGTTCACATTAAAAGATTGTTTAGAGCGTGGCTGGCAGTGTGGAACCTTGCAGGTCGATTTCTCAATGCCGGGCAGATTAGATGCCCAATATGTGGCAGAAGACGGAAATCGCAAAGTTCCCGTCATGTTGCACCGCGCAATTTTGGGTTCAGTTGAGCGATTTATCGGTATTTTGATCGAACATTACGAAGGCAAATTTCCGCTGTGGTTAAGTCCGCAACACGCTGTAATTTTGAACATTACCGACAAACAGGCCGGATTTGCCCAAAAAGTTGAAGAAATATTGCATAAACGTGGATTTAAGGTCAAGTCGGACTTGAGAAATGAGAAGGTAGGCTTTAAAATCCGCGAGCATACTTTAGCGCGTGTTCCCTATATGTTAGTTATTGGGGACCGTGAATTAGAAACAGAAAGTGTGACCGTGCGTTCTCGAAGCGGTGAGGATTTAGGCAGTATGAGCATTGAGGCTTTTGCTGACCACCTTGCCAATGATATTAAAAATCGACTTTAAGAATGACGATCCACTATTTCGGAGGAATAAAACATCGCAGCTGATAAGAAAAAAACTCTCATAAACGACAAAATCCCCTACCCAGAAGTACGGGTAATTGACGATGAAGGAGAGCAGCTCGGCATCATGAGCCCGGCAGATGCAATAGCAAAAGCCAGTGCCTCAGGCCTAGATTTGGTTGAAGTATCACCAAATGCGAAACCTCCGGTTTGCCGCATCATGGATTACGGCAAGTTTAAGTTTGAAGCGAAAAAGCAGAAAAACGCGAACAAGAAAAAAACCAAGCAGGTACAAGTAAAGGAAATTAAATTCCGCCCGCGTACTGAAGAAGGCGATTATCAAACGAAAGTGCGTAAATTGCGTGAGTTCATGGAGAAGGGCGATAAGATTAAAGTAACCTTGCGTTACCGCGGTCGTGAATTTGCTCACCAAGAACTGGGTTTAAATTTATTGAAGCGCGTGGCAGCAGATCTTGATGAGTTTGGGGTGGTTGACCAGATGCCCAAGATGGAAGGCCGGCAAATGGTGATGATGATGTCACCGAAAAAAGCCAAAGTTTAAATGTAGGTGCGAATTTATTTGCACAAGGTATTTGTTAACGAGATTTTGTTAGAATAAATTCGAACCTACTTAAAGATTTGTCTCAGAGGTTTCTCTGCGTCAAAAAGGTGTTCACCAGGTTACACACTACGAAGTAGTAAAAACCGGAAATAATCACCCCTTATCCGCCTGAGTAGTTGGGTTGGAACCGGGTCCTTTTAAGAATTATTTTGGAGCAATATAATGCCTAAGATGAAAACTAATCGCGGTGCTGCAAAGCGTTTCCGCAAAAATGGCTCTGGCGGCTTTAAGCGCGGCAAGTCATTCCGTCGTCATATCCTGACCAAAAAATCGACTAAGCGTAAGCGTCATTTACGTGAACCTTCACAAGTAGCTAAGTGCGATTCTCGTGCTGTTAGCCGCATGTTACCGTACGTTTAGGAGAGATAGAAAATGGCAAGAGTTAAACGCGGAGTACAAGCGAGAGCTGCTCACAAAAAGGTAATGAAAAAGGCTAAAGGTTATTACGGTGCACGCAGCCGTGTATATCGTGTAGCCCACCAAGCCGTAATCAAAGCCGGTCAATATGCATACCGTGACCGTCGTGTTAAGAAACGTGAATTCCGTAAGTTATGGATCACGCGTATTAATGCAGCAGCACGTATGTTTGATATGTCTTACAGTCGTTTCATTAACGGTTTAAGCAAAGCTGAAATCGATCTTGATCGTAAAGTACTGGCAGACATGGCTGTTCACGATATTGAAGCATTTGGTCAATTGGTAGAAGCAGCTAAAGCAGGCCTTGCAAAAGCGTAACGCCTCAGCTCACCTCTGTGTGACTTTATATCTTCGTTAAAAAATGGACACTTACCTGTGTAAGCTCACATTTTTGCCTTGATCTGAAGCCACACAGAGGCAACCTGAGCCGCTACGTCAAGTTGCTAAAAGGGGAAAGGCCATGGTCTTTCCCTTTTTTATTTTAAAGTACTTCTGGTCGTCAGCTAAAGCTAACGCCTACAAATACACAATAAACTGTAGACGTTAGCTTTAGCTGACGACTAGGCTTACCCATAAAAACAAAAAACGGTAAAAAAAGTGGCAGACCTACAAGACGTTTTAAAACAGGCACAACAATCCGTTGCGGATGCAACTGACTTACAAAAACTCGATGAAGTGCGCGTACAGTACCTCGGCAAAAAAGGTGAGTTTACCGCGCAATTAAAAGAGTTGGGTAAACTTCCCAGTAGCGAGCGTAAAGCTGCAGGGCAAATAATCAATGATGCCAAGCGTGCGTTTCAGGAAACATTAGAAACGAAAAAACAGCAGCTTGAAGCCGAAAAATTAAACGCACAACTTTCATCAGAAACAGTTGATATCACATTGCCCGGTCGTGGTCAGCAAGCCGGTGGATTACATCCGGTTACTCGCACCATGAATCGCATAAAAGAATTATTTGCCGGTTTAGGTTTTGATGTGGCAGAAGGCCCAGAAATTGAAGATGATTTTCATAACTTTGAAGCCTTAAATATTCCTTCGCATCATCCCGCCCGCGCCATGCACGATACGTTTTATTTTGATGCGAATACATTGTTACGCACTCACACTTCACCTGTGCAAGTTCGTACCATGGAAAAAGAGGCACCGCCATTGCGTTTAATTGCACCGGGTCGTGTGTATCGTTGTGATTCAGATTTAACTCACACGCCGATGTTTCATCAGGTAGAAGGTTTAATGGTCGATACCGATGTGAGCTTTGCCGATTTAATGGGCACGCTCGATCGTTTCTTACGATTATTCTTTGAAAACGAAAAACTTGAAACGCGCTTTCGTCCGTCGTACTTTCCATTCACAGAACCTTCATCCGAAGTCGATATTCAATGTGTGATGTGTGAAGGTGAGGGCTGTCGTGTGTGTAGTCACACTGGCTGGCTAGAAGTTTTGGGTTGTGGAATGGTACACCCTGAAGTATTTAAACACGCGGGTATCGATAACGAAAAATTCACCGGTTATGCCTTTGGTATGGGCGTGGAGCGTTTGGCGATGTTGCGTTATGGCGTTAATGATTTACGCCTGTTTTTTGAAAACGATGTGAAGTTTTTGAAGCAGTTTAAATAACGAAAAACAAAATAAAAATATTGTCATTCCCGAATGCTTGTGTCGGGAATTTAGTGACTTAAAATACCTGAAGGCGCTGGATCTCCGACACAAGCATTCGGAGATGACGGTAGTTAAAGAATAATAGGCTCTACAATGAAAATCTCACAAAACTGGTTACACGAGTGGGTTAACCCGCAAACAGATTTAGACGAATTTTGTGCAACAATTACGATGGCCGGTTTGGAAGTTGATTCCATCGAACCTGCTGCCGCCGAGTTCACGCACATTGTCGTTGCAAAAGTTACGTCGGTTGAAAAACACCCAGATGCAGATAAGTTAAATGTTTGCAAAGTGAACACCGGCAAAGAAGAATTACAAATCGTTTGCGGTGCATCGAATGTTCGGATTGGCTTAGTGGTTGCCTGTGCCACCATCGGCGCAGTGCTACCCAGTAATTTCAAAATTAAAAAATCCAAACTACGCGGCGTAGAATCTTTCGGCATGCTGTGCTCAGAAAAAGAAATGGGTTTAGCCGAGCAGGCTGATGGTTTAATGGAGTTGCCAGACGATGCGCCCATTGGCACCGATATTCGTGAATATTTAAAATTAAACGACACTATTATCGAAGTGGATTTAACCCCCAACCGTGCAGACTGTTTAAGCGTTGCCGGTGTCGCACGCGAAGTCGCGACGTTATATAAAAGAGAGCTAAGTACGGTTGAAGCTAATAATATTACCGCCAGCATTGATGATACATTTAACGTTTCAGTTAGCGCCACGCAGGCTTGCCCACGTTACACCGGTCGCGTGATTCGTAATGTAAACACACAGGCCACCACGCCATTGTGGATGGTAGAAAAATTACGCCGCGCGGGTATTCGCAGTTTAGGTCCTTGTGTCGATGTCACTAACTTTGTGATGATTGAATTAGGGCAGCCGATGCATGCTTTTGATCTCGACGGGTTAAAAGGCAGTATTCAAGTGCGCATGGCATTAGTCGGTGAAAAAATCACTTTGCTCGATGGCAAAGAAATTAGCGCTACAGAAAACACATTAGTGATTGCAGATGACGAAAAAGCCTTGGCGCTGGCGGGTATTATGGGCGGCGAAAACAGCGGCGTTGCAAATAGCACCAAACACATCTTTTTAGAATCTGCCCATTTCAATCCATTAGCCATTGCCGGTAAGGCGCGTGAATATGGTTTGCATACAGATTCATCGCACCGCTTTGAGCGCGGTGTTGACCCAGAGTTGCCATTGCAAGCACTGGCGCGTGCAACGCAGCTGCTAATCGATATTTGTGGTGGTGAAGCGGGGCCGGTAGTTGATCAAACATCCACTAACGATTTACCTTCTCGCGCACCGGTTCAGCTGCGTTTAGATCGCATAAACCGTATGTTGGGTATTGAGTTTGAAGGCGCAGAAGTAGAATCCATTTTAACCCGTTTAGGCATGCAGCTGGAGTCGCAAAAAGATAATAGCTGGATGGTGACCCCGCCGAGCTTTCGCTTTGATATTGCCATTGAAGCCGATTTAATTGAAGAAATTATTCGTATTCACGGTTACAACAATATCCCGCGTAAATTGCCAACCTATCAACCCGCAATGAAGCCCCTCAAAGAAGCTGAAATTAACTTGCAGCGGGTAAAAGATGTGCTGGTTGAGCGCGGCTATTACGAGGCGATTAGTTATAGTTTTGTCGACCCTAAGTGGCAAGCTGCGATTGACCCAGATATTACGCCAGTAAAATTGGCGAATCCAATTTCAGCCGATTTATCTGTTATGCGCACGAGCATTTGGCCTGGCTTATTAAAAGCCGTGCAGCACAACTTAAATCGTCAGCAGCCCCGTGTGCGTTTATTTGAAACCGGTTTAACATTTGTTAAGCAGGGCGACGAGCTGGTGCAAAATGCCCAAATATCCGGTGCGATTACCGGCAATATTGAAACCGAGCAATGGGGTGCTGAAGAGCGCAAAATAGACTTCTTTGATGCGAAAGCAGACCTCGAAGCAATTTTAGCGCTGGGTGGGTTAAAAAATATTTCGTTTGAAAAATCTCAACATTCAGCGCTACATCCAGGGCAAACCGCACAAATTATTAAGAATAATCAAGCAATTGGCTGGATCGGTGCATTGCACCCCAAAACCCAGAAAACCCTTGATATTGATCCCGCAGTGTATGTTTTTGAAGTTGATCAAGTCGCCCTGTTAGACGGTGCTGTGCCGGCGTTTAAAGCGCTTTCTAAGTTTCCAGAAGTGCGTCGTGATATCGCTCTATTAGTAAAGCAGGAAATTGTAGTTGCAGACTTAGTTAAATCAATTAAATCAGTCACTTCTGATATATTCCAAGAAATTTTATTATTTGACGTCTATACTGGTACTAATATAGAAGCAGGACTAAAAAGTGTCGCTTTAGGCTTGATTTTACAAGGTTTTTCCAGCACTCTTACGGACGAGGACGTGGATAAAGAAATTAACAAGATTATCACCGTTTTAAATGATAACTATGGTGCTACACTACGGGAGTAGAAATGGCGTTAACCAAAGCCGATATGGCAGAGCGATTGTTTGACGAGTTAGGGCTCAACAAACGAGAAGCCAAAGAGTTGGTTGAACTATTTTTTGAAGAAGTTCGCGAAGCGTTGGAAGATACATATAATGTAAAACTTTCAGGTTTTGGTAACTTTACATTAAGAGATAAAACTCAACGACCGGGTAGAAACCCGAAAACAGGCCAGGAAATACCTATCTGTGCACGTCGCGTTGTAACGTTCCGCCCAGGGCAAAAATTAAAACAAAGAGTTGAGGCCTATGCTGGAAGCCAGCAATAATAACGAACTACCCGTAATACCGAGTAAGCGCTATTTCACCATTGGTGAAGTGAGTGAGCTGTGTGGCGTAAAACCCCATGTACTTCGTTATTGGGAGCAGGAATTTACACAGCTTAAGCCGGTAAAGCGTCGTGGAAATCGCCGTTATTATCAGCGCCATGATGTGATTTTAATTCGTCAAATTCGTAGCTTGCTTTACGATCAAGGTTTTACCATTGGGGGTGCGCGTCAGCAGCTAACCGGTGAAACGGCTAAAGAAGATACTTCGCAAAGCAATCAGTTAGTGAAGCAGATCAGAAATGAGCTGGAAGATATTTTACAAACCCTAAAAAAATAATTATCAAAGTTAAGGCTTCCGGTATTCAACCGGAAGTTTCTAGTTAAAACCTGCACACCAAATAATTTTTTCATATTTTAATAAAGCGCTCTAATTCTCTGGTAAGCGGATAAATTGAATCGCTTTGTTTTTCAGCCAGTGGATGGTTTGCAGGGGCAATCATCACCAACGGGTTAACCATAAAGTTTTCAGATTTAACCTCCACTCCTTTGGGAGGCTGCCGTCTTTTGCTGCTTCTCCTAAGCGTTCATATATTAATTGTGTTAATTGGCCATATTTAAGTTTGATGCGTATTTGATAGGTTATCACAGGAGCTATCTTGTTCGGATCGATCTGGATTTCATGTAGCAGAATAGTTTGATCTAATGCTGCCAAATCACTCTTAACCTTCTCTAAATAAATTGTTTGCTTACTTACATATAAGGCTATCAATAGTGTCCTAGATATTAAGAATTTCTCCATGGATACGTTTTCTTTTTTTAACTAGCCAGTTTAATGATGGTGGGATGTTAGTTGTTATGGCTCCCAGTATATTCTGGGAGCCATAACAATTCTTGTGCAATAACTATATAATAGCGACTTTTAGAAGTATGAATAATCGTGCTAAATAAGTAATTCCTGAATAATGAGAGAAGAGTATGAATAAACGTTTTACTACATATATTGGCATTGATAACGAAATAGATGCTGGTATGACCGCCATAGCTAGGGTTATTCGTGATGCCTGGGTCTTTGGTGTTATTGAAGAAACAGAAACCTGTGAGGGTTGGAATTTTTCTAGGATTGATGCGCTACTAGATAAAGTCAATAAAGAGTGGGATAAGTATGGCTGCCTAGTAAGTCACTTACCCTCTGAATTACGTGAAAAACACCAACGAATTCATGACAAAGCAATTGCTGAAGCGAAAGCCTTGGGTTGGAAAGGCGAAGTTGAAACGGATGATGAAAGTTAAATCATTTTGGTCTGTATTATTTTATCTATGAGGTTACGCAAATGACTTTACACACAAAGAGACCTTTGCACGATAGAATCACAAGCAAAGATGATCCTGATATGCGTGATACATTTTAAATCATATTGATGAGCTGTTATCAAAACTCACTTTAAGTGGCTTACGCCACTGGACCAATTTTGGTGCGCAAGCTTATCGCCGTGGCTTTAATAATTTAACTTCTTATTTTAATTTAGAGTCGGCAGACAGTCGCGCGATGTTGCAAAAAGAATGTTGTGGTATTTTGTTTATTAAAACCCAACGTAAATTAAATTTTTATTTACGTGCACTGTGGGGCCGTGATTTTTTCTTACGCCCAACCGGTGCAGACTTTGTCGATTTTCGTCCCTTTATTAGCAATGTGCAAATTAAGGTATTATTCGCATTTCGAGCACATCAAATTGTGTACTTAAAGATAACATATCAATTTACCTAATCACTTGATAACTAAGAAAATACTTTATCCAGCCCCGCGTACAGTGTAGAATTCACCGCCTTACGGGGCGTAGCGCAGTTTGGTAGCGCACCACACTGGGGGTGTGGTGGTCGCAGGTTCAAATCCTGCCGTCCCGACCAATTTTGTTTTGTTATTCAATGAGTTATAAGCAATTAAATAATAAGTTTTTTGTTTAGGAAAAGATTAGGCAAGGCACTTTAATTATTTTTTTGTGATCTCTCTTTTCCTATCTGTTTACTATATTTATCAGCTTTGAGCTTTTCAGAATCAGTTAGAAAAATCTCTTTTCGCTTTTACCTAAATTTATATTTTTAATCTAGTTTGGCTTGTTTTATGCGATGCCATTGTGTGGGTTTTTATGAGCTATCTGATAATTTTTTCGAAGTTTAAAAAAAACTAGTAAATTTATGCTTATTTATCGGTGGGTTTCTAAAAGTGTTATTTAAAATTAATGATGGATTATAATTGCAAGGTGTAAAAAATGGCTAAAGAAATTTTTGTTTTTGAAGTTAGCGATAAAAGCTTTGAAAAGTACGTTATGCTAAATTCAAATAAAGTGCCTGTATTTGTTATTTTTATGAGTGTCTGGTCTGAACCTTGCGTTCAAATGGCAGATATGTTTTCTATTTTAGCTGGAGAGTTTGCAGAGCAATTTGTTTTTGCAAAAGTTGATATTGATGAAAACAGCCAACTAAAAGAGCAGTTTAATATTCGTAATGTGCCGACTTTAAAAATATTTATTGATGGTGACGTTGTTGAAAATGAAGAAGGCAAGTTAATAGAAAAAGAGGCGAGGGCGTTACTTAAAAAATACGGCATTGTAAATGAAATAGATGAAATAAGAATGCAGGCTCGTCAATATCATTTGCAGGGCGATACTTCGCTGGCAATTAAGATGTTGGCGCAGGCAATGCAGAAAAATTTATCAAATACAAAAATTGCCATGGATATGGTACAAATTTTTATTGATTTAGATGAAATAGAGCAGGCAACAAGTTTGTTTAATCAGCTACCCGATAGCGCTGCAAAAAGTGAAACTGGTGAAAGCTTATCGGGACAATTATGGATAATTAAACAAGCGAAAAAAACACAAGGTCTAGATGTATTAAAAGAAATTTTGTTGAAAAATCCAGATGATATGAATGCGCATTTTGATTGTGCAATATGTGAAATTTCAAAACATAATACACAGCAGGGGCTTGAGCATTTATTTTATATACAAAAAAATAATGCGGAATTTAAAGATGGTGCAGCAAAGGAAATGATTATTGCTGTTCTTAATAAGCTTGCACTTAATAACCCTGAAATGGTGCAGAAATATCGCACGCAGTTAGCAAGTATTGTGGCGATATAAATTAGGTTAATTTAAAAAATAAAAATAGTAAATTTTTACTGAAAAAATAAGAGAGCAGGCGTAGTTTATAAAGTTTAGAGTATTGTTTTTAGTAATATAAACTTAAACCTGTCAATATAAAAAATGGTACCAAAGGCCGGACTTGAACCGGCACGCTCGTAAAAGCAACGGATTTTGAATCCGTCGTGTCTACCAATTCCACCACTCTGGCATTGCATGAAGGCGCTATTCTAATGATTTTTATAAGATGAGCAAGTGATTATATTATCAATTTTATGTGAGGCTATAATTTAAATTTAGCAACCAATTGCTGAAGGTTTTCGGCTAAGTTAGATAAGCCTTGGCTTTCTTGGTTAGTTCGTTCTGCGCCGTTCATGCTTTCAGTTGCAATGGCGCTGATTGATTGCATATTGTCATTAATCTCAACTGCAACGCTTGATTGGGCACCCGCTTCATCATTAATCAGGCTATTAATTTCTGTAATACCGGTAACGGCTTGGGTGATTTGTTGCAATGAGCTGCCAGCAGCGGTGGCATGATTTACACTTTCATTCGCTTGGCTTTGGCCTTTTTCCATAACGTCCACCGTTTCTTTGGCAACCGATTGCAGGGTTTCAATCATGGCTTGAATTTCTTTGGTAGATTCCTGCGTGCGTTGTGCAAGGGTTCTTACTTCATCGGCCACCACTGCAAAGCCTCGGCCTTGCTCGCCTGCACGGGCAGCTTCAATTGCGGCATTTAAGGCCAGTAAATTTGTTTGTTCTGATATGCCTTGTATTACATCAAGTACACCACCGATATTCAGGCTTTCTTTTTCTACTCGATTGATTGAGGTGGATGCATTTTCAACCGCACTGGCGAGATTTTTTATGGAGCTGACGGTTTGATTGACTACATTACTACCTTTAGAGGACTCTTCTTTTGCGAGTGCCGCAGCTTCGGCTGCTTGTGCTGCCTTGCTAGAGATATCCTGTGCAATTTGAGTCATACGTTGGATTGCTATTTCAACATTTTGAGTTTGGTTATGTTGGTTTTGTACGCCTTGGCTGGTGGTATCGGCAACCGAGCAAATTTGGTTGACACCATTAAGCATTTTTTCACTATTGGTTTTTAACTCACCCACTACATTGCTTAAAGTGCGAGCCATATTATTAAAGCTATCGACGATTTCACCAATAACATCGTGGCTTTGTATTTCGCAGCTGAAGGTTAAGTCATGGTTGCTAATTGATGTAGACACTTCTGCAATGCGTTTGAGTTTAGAGATAAGAATTGTGTTGAGGAGGTAGTAATTAACAGCGCCGATAAAGGTACCTGCAATGAGACAGCTAATCACAAACCAGCTGCGTAAGCCGTCTTTATATTCGACGAAAAAATTGGCAAAAATGGGAAAAACCACCCCCATTAAAAGACCGAATCCAATAAAAGCAAAAAACAAATTACGTAGAATACTGGTTTTCATATTAATTCCTACATCACTATAATGATTGTATTTTAAAATAGTTATAGTGGGTAGAAATCACTCTAGCAAGGTTTTAGCTTGTTAATTATTAGCTAGCAGGAAAAACTTGTTTAAATGGCTTTACACTTACTTGTTGGTAAACACCTGCTGCAACATAGGGGTCGGCATCTGCCCAGTTTTGAGCCGCTTGTAAATTAGTAAACTCCGCTACTACAAGGCTACCACTAAAACCAGCATCGCCTGGGTCGTTACTATCAATTAATGGGTGCGGGCCGGCAAGTATTAAACGGCCTTCGTTTTGTAGTGTTTCGAGCCTAGCCAAATGATCTGGGCGGGCTTTTTTTCGTAGTGGCAGGCTATTTTCAATGTCTTGAGAGATAATGGCGTAGAGCATAATGATCCTTTGCAAGTTTGTTTTTTAAATAATGTTTTGGTTTAAAAAATAGTATAAAAATTTTAAAGAATGTAATCGTAAAATATTATTTTAACTAAGTCGATTAAAAAGCATTGTGAGTTTTTTATGGTGAAATTATTTATTGTAAATAATCTTTATTAAGCACCAGTCGAATACGTTTAGCTAAATTAATTTTACGATAGGGTTTGTTCAGCATTTGGGCAGAGAATCTAACTTGCTCGTCATCAACGATAGCTTTAGACGTGAGGCCCGAGGTAAGTAAAACTTTTATTTCAGGGTGTTTTTTTGTGACTTGTTGGGCGAGTTCATAGCCGTTCATGCCGCCAGGCATAACCACATCACTGAACAGTAAGTTGATGTTTTTGTGCTGCTCTAAAATATCTAATGCTTGTTGGGCGTTTTCGGCTAAGTATGTTTTATAACCGAGCTCGGTTAAAAAATTATTGGCTAGGTGTAGTAAATCTAATTCGTCATCAACAATTAAAATTCTTTCACTACCTCGTGGTGGGGTTTCAGTTAGTGAATCGGTTTGCATGTTGGCATTAGATGTATTGCTGTGTGGTAGGTATAGACGTAGTGTGGTGCCTGTATTGACTTCAGAATAAACTTTAATAAAGCCGCCAAATCGTTTTGCAAAACCATATACCATTGACATGCCTAGCCCTGTCTCTTTATCTTTTTTCTTGGTGCTAAAGAAGGGTTCAAAAATACGCTCTAATGTATCTTTATCCATTCCACAGCCGGTATCGCTAATCATTATTTGTACATACTCGCCCGCGTTTGTTAGTGGGTCAGGCTCGATAGATTCAGCACCCATAAATTTATTACTGGTTTCGATTAATAGCTTTCCACCATTGGGCATGGCATCGCGAGTGTTAATAATTATATTGAGAATGGCTTCTTGAAATTCGATAGGATCTATTTCGGTGAGCCAGAGATTATGAGATAAAAAATATTCAATTTGAATGGTGGGTGTCACGGTGCTTTCAAGTATAGGTTTCAAATCTGTTAATGCGGTGTTGATATCAGTTACTATTTTTCCATTGCTGGAGGTGCGAGAAAAAGATAGTAGCTGGCGGGTTAAATCGGTGCAGTGTAGGGCGGCCTTGGTCGCCGTGTTTACCCATTTACTGGGTTTTTCATCGTTTTCTACATGACTTTTTAAAAAGTCGAGATAGCCAATAATAATACCGAGTTGATTGTTAAAATCATGGGCCAGTTCACGGGATAGCTGACCAATAGCATCCATTTTATGGCTTCGATGTAGAGCTTGTTCGGCAACTAATCTGGCCGTTTCTCCTGCAGCACGAACTGCAAATATATCTAAAAGTTCGGCTATTTTTTCAGTGTATTGTAATGGTTTGCTATCGAGCACAACTAAAATACCCAGTGGTTCACCTTGGCTATTACGTAAGGTTTTACCAATGTAGCTTTCAGCATGTATTTTTTTAAGAAAGCTATCGGCAGGAAAAAGTTGCTGAATATTTTTTTGATAGATGCAGCTTTTTTCAGTAATAACATTAGCGCAGGGGCTGCCTTTAAGTCGATATTCAATATTGCTGATAATTTTACCCTTACCATAAATGGCAAGGGTGTTAATTATTTTTTCATTGTTTTTATTAAGTAAGCCAATAAAAGCATAATCGGCCTGAAAAAGCGTGGCGATATGTTCGACTAGTTGTTGAAAAAATTTGTCGCCAGTGGCATTGGAAACACCGATGGCAATATCTTTCATGGCTTGTTCATGTTGCTGGTGTTTATCATTAATGCGTTTATTGCGATATGTGGCATAGCTAATCATTATTAGCCCTAATAGCCAAATACCCGCATGTGTAATGATAATAATGTTGTGTTCAGGTAGGTGGTAAATATTCCAACTTAAAGAAGCGCCGATAAGAAGGCTCCAACTAAGAATGCTAACCAGAAGAAAACGGCTATTTAATAGTCGTTTTAAACTATGTCGAGCGGTGGTTAGCATTTAATGGTTTCCAGAAACATTTTTATCATTAACAGTGAGCCTAAAACAGTCTGCTTTAATTTTAACCGGTGCTTTAATGAGGCTAAAATGCCAAGCAGCTCAGAGTATAGATGATAAATAGTATTGCCCTAATATATAATGGTGAATAAATTTTACTATGCCTGCTAGCCACTTTGCTTCAAAATACGCCGCCTTATGAGTCAATTTTTCGAAATCCATCCACAGAACCCGCAAGGGCGTTTAATTCACCAAGCTGTTGAAATCATCGACAACGGCGGTGTGGTGGTGTACCCCACAGATTCCAGTTATGCCATTGGTTGTCATTTAGGTGATAAATCGGCAATGGAGAAAATTCGCCGTATTCGGCAGGTGGATGACAAACATCACTTTACGCTGGTGTGCAGTGATTTATCTGAAATCGCCACCTATGCCAAAGTCAGTAATGCGGATTATCGCTTATTAAAATCCCTCACCCCCGGCCCCTATACCTTTTTATTGAAAGCCACCGGCGAAGTGCCACGCCGCTTAATGCACCCGAAGCGACGCATGATTGGGATTCGCGTAATGGAAGACCCAATCGTAAAAGCCTTGCTGGAAGAATTAGGCCAGCCGATAATGAGCTCAACCTTAATTATGCCAGATAATGATACGCCGGAAACCGATGCCCACGATATTCGCGATAAATTGGAGCATCAGGTGGATTTAATTATCGATGGGGGAAATTGTGGTTTTGAAGCGACGACGGTGATTAATATGGTGGAAAGCCCGCCGATTGTGAAACGTCAGGGCAAAGGTACAGAGCATGGCTTGGATTAAGTTGAAGGCGCATCGTTAATGGATCTATATAAAATCCTGCTGATCATTATCCCCGTTATCACTGCCATTACATTACATGAAGCAGCCCACGGCTGGGTGGCGTTTAAGTTGGGAGATTCCACCGCCAAGGATTTAGGCCGCATCACCGTTAACCCGCTAAAACACATCGACCCAATCGGCACAGTGGTGATTCCAGTGGTGATGATATTAGCCACCGGTTTTGCGTTTGGTTATGCCAAACCGGTACCGGTAAATGTGCAAAATTTTGAGCACCCGCAAAAAGACATGGCACTGGTGGCACTGGCGGGGCCATTCTCAAATTTTATTATGGCGATTTTTTGGACGCTAATACTCGCCATTGGCTATAAAATGTTGCCCCACGGTGAAGCCCTAAATGCCTTAAAATACATGGCTAGCATCGGCATTCTCATTAATATTGTATTAATGGTAGTCAATCTATTACCCATTTTACCCCTCGACGGTGGGCGCATTGTCACCGGCATTTTACCCTTTAAATGGGCGGTGGTCTTTGTGCGCACCGAAAAGCTTGGCATGTTGTTAGTGATTTTGCTTTTAGTCACAGGAATTCTAGGTAAAATACTCAGCCCCATGGTGAGCATGGTACAAAAACAATTATTCGGCCTGTTTGGCATCGGTTAATTTAGGAGATATTTTGAATTCAGTTCTAACACAACATCAGCGCGTATTGTCGGGTATGCGCCCCACGGGTTTATTGCACATGGGGCACTATCACGGCGTGTTAAAAAACTGGGTTAACCTGCAACACGAATACGAGTGTTTTTTCTTTGTAGCCGACTGGCACGCCCTCACTACCCATTATGAAGACCCGCGCATTATTGCCGACAGCACTATGGATATGGTGGTGGATTGGTTAGCCGCAGGAGTTAGCCCCGGCGCATCAAAAATTTTTGTGCAGTCGCGGGTGCCCGAGCACGCCGAGCTGCATTTATTATTATCGATGATTACGCCGCTGAGCTGGTTAGAGCGAGTGCCCACCTATAAAGACCAAATAGCCGAACTGAAAGAAAAAGATTTAGCGACCTATGGGTTTTTAGGTTACCCATTACTGCAAGCCGCGGATATTTTAGTGTACAAAGCTGGGCAAGTACCGGTAGGCGAAGATCAAGTGGCACACGTTGAACTCACCCGCGAAGTGGCAAGACGCTTTAATCATATTTACGGTCGCGAACCGGGCTTTGAAGAAAAAGCCGAAGCCGCGATTAAAAAGATGGGTAAAAAAGATGCCAAGCTGTATCGTGAGTTGCGCAAGCGTTACACCGAGCAAGGCGATCAACAGGCATTAGATGTGGCGCAGGCACTATTGGAAAATCAGCAAAATATTTCGCTGGGTGACCGTGAGCGTTTATTTGGGTTTTTAGAAGGCGCGGGTAAAATTATTTTGCCAGAACCACAGGCCTTATTAACCCCCGCGTCAAAAATGCCCGGTTTAGATGGGCGTAAAATGTCCAAATCTTATCGCAACACTATTTCACTGCGTGAAGCCCCAGATGATGTGGCGAAAAAATTACGCACCATGCCGACCGATACCAACCGAGTCCGGCGCACCGACCCAGGCGACCCAGACCGTTGCCCCGTGTGGCAATTGCATGCGGTTTACTCTGATGATGAAACCAAAAACTGGGTGCAGGAAGGTTGCACCACCGCCGGAATTGGCTGTGTAGATTGCAAGCAACCGGTGATTGATGCGATGATTGCAGAGCTAAAACCGATTCGCGAACGCGCCAAAGATTATGTGGATGACCCATCTGCGGTGCAGGCAATTATTGATGAAGGTTGCGAAGCCGCAAGAGATGTAGCGCGTGATACACTGGATGAAGTGCGCAAGGTGATGTGCCTGAGGTGATGTGCCTGAGGTGATGTGCCTGAGTCGATAAATTGGGGTAGATAAATGTCATTAGCTGACGAAGCTTGGCGCGATGCGTAGAGCCGTAAAATATGGGCTCACTGCATATCGCTTCTTTAGATCGTCAGCTAACGCTAACGCCTACAAAAACCGATATATCTAGTTTCAATATGGCAACGAAAATTAATAAATACACAATGAGTTTGAATGACCCAACCCAATAACACAGCAGAAACCGCCACCCCCAACGAGCAACCGGCCCAGTCGGAAATGCCCTTTGCGGTGGTGCAGGGCGAACCTTTGGCAGTATTGCCCGAGGATTTATACATTCCACCCGATGCCCTCGAAGTATTTATGGAAGCCTTCGAAGGCCCGTTAGATTTATTGTTGTATTTAATCAAACGCCAAAATCTTGATGTGTTGGATATTCCCATCGCCAATATCACCAAGCAATACATGCAATACATCGACATGATGGAAACCATGAAGTTTGAGCTGGCAGCGGAATATTTATTAATGGCCGCGATGCTGGCGGAAATAAAATCGCGCATGTTATTGCCGCGCCCCGAATCGGAAGAAGATGAAGCCGACCCACGTGCTGAGCTGGTACGTCGTTTACAGGAATATGAGCGCTTTAAGCAGGCCGCTGAAAATCTTGATGAAATTCCGCGCCAAGGGCGTGATAGCTGGGTAGCAAAAGCCGAAGCACCACCGATAGAATTAACCCGCCCCGAGCCAGAAGTGGACTTGCGTGATTTGCTCACCGCGTTTAAAGATATATTGAATCGAGTGGATATTAGCAGCAGTCATTTAATTCAGCGCGAAACCCTCTCGATTCGCGAAAAAATGACAGCGGTGCTGGCCGCCGTGAGCAGTGATGGGTTTACCGATTTCACCAGTTTGTTTAATATCGAAGAAGGGCGTAAAGGCATAGTCGTGACATTTATGGCCGTGTTAGAGCTACTTAAAGGTTCAATGATTGACCTAGTGCAGTCCGATGCCTTTGCTCCGATTTATGTAAAAGCTGCCAGTGATGCCAAGCTGCCACCCGATCTTGAAGTACAGGTATCACCCCAAGTATAAATTTCTGATTGATAATTAAAAAACCGAAATAAGATTTATGGAACAAGCACAACTAAAAAACATTATTGAAGCAATTTTACTCACTGCCGACCAGCCAATGGAAATGCGTAAGTTAGAAGCATTATTTGAAGCCGACGAAGAGCTGCGCCCGAGTCAGGATAATATTTTGCAGGCATTGCAAGATTTGCAGGCAGATTACGCAGGTCGCGGCATTGAACTAAAAGAAGTCGCCAGTGGTTATCGCATGCAGGTAGAGCCAAGCAACGCCCCGTGGGTGGCGCGCATGTGGGAAGAAAAAGCCCCGCGTTATTCCAGAGCTTTGTTAGAAACCTTGGTGTTGATTGCCTACCGCCAGCCGATTACGCGCGGTGAAATTGAAGAAATTCGCGGCGTGAGTGTCAGCAGCTACATTGTTAAAACCCTCACAGAGCGCGAATGGGTACGAGTGCTGGGGCATAAAGATGTACCGGGCCGACCTTCAATGTATGGCACCACCCGTGATTTTCTCGATTACTTTAATCTGAAAAGTTTGGATGAATTACCCAGTTTGGCGGACATTACCGATTTAGATAAGCTGCATCCAGAATTAGCGCTGGAGCAAGAGGTGCCCGCGGCGGATGAAGATGCGGCTAAAACAATAGACGCAGACGACGAAAATACAGCGCCTGAATTTGAAAATGAATTGTCATCTAAAAATGAGAATGCACTGGATGATTTGGCTGATGAAGATAAAACCGAATCGACCCTTAATTGATTTAATGTCTTTTTAAATGCCCCTATTTCTAAGGGGCATCCATCTCAAAAATATTATTAATTTAAAACCCAAACCGAACAGGCACATTAATGCCAAAGTTAAAGTCGGGAGAGTCTTCGGTTAAGCCAATGCCTAAAGTCGTATTTAATGATGACTGGTTATTAATGGTGTAGTTAAAACCTAAATTGAAAGTTGCGCTGGTTAAATTGGTGCCGGTTAACTTTTGACTGTTTAATTTGGTTTCTCGAGTCCATGATTGACTAAAGCCAAAACTCCAACTGCTTTTAAAATTAATGGCAATCGATGTGCCTAATGAAAAACCAATAGTGTCGCCAGGTTTAATTCGACCAATGGCTTTTTGATCATCAAAATTAAAGGTGTAGGAAATACTGCCGTAATAAGCCAATGGGTCATCAACGGTGACTGCAGTGTAATAAATATTAAGTGCATTAAAACCTGAGCCGGTTGATTTGTTTTCTGGGTCAGTATATTTATATGGGTCTATGCCACTGGTGGTTTTCCATCTTGCGGCAACTAAACTATCGGGTAGCCATTCGTGGTCATTGGTTAATTGATAGCTTAAACCTAATTCTAAATCACCTGCGCCCGTGTCATAAAAATTTTCTTCTTCACTCTCGGCTTTTATTCTTGAAATACGCAAATAATTCCATGCAATATTGGTTTCTAATTGTAAGTCATAAGGTAAACCCATTCGCCAGCCAAGAGATAATTGAGTGGAGTCGCGCCTAACTCTTTCAGAAATAATATCACCGACAACTAAAACTGGGAAAATGGAAAAGCCATCAATAACAATATTATCAGATGAGGAATTGATAGTGGTTAAGCCAAAATTTATGACGGAGGCATAAACCGGTAATACTAACCCACCACGGTCGAGTAGTTGTCGCTCAAATGCTTTTTCAGCTAGGGTGAGTTTTTGGGTGTCGGTGTCATTGAGTGTTTGATTAGGTTTGTTTTCAGATTGATTTTGCAAACTATCTTCTACAATGCTTATTATTTTTTCTTTGTTTTTTATGGTTTCTACTTCACCTTCTAATAAATCAACGCGCTTAATTAATGTTTTTATAATTTGATCACGATGCAAAATAGCATCCTGCAAAATAATAAATTTATCTTGAATGGTTTCGGCGGAAAAGCTCGAACTAGATATTAAGCATAAGCTTAAAAAAAATATTTTTTTCATGGAATAATAACGCGACTACGACGTGTTTCAGGTAAAAAATCGGCATGGCTTCCCCAGTCTATCTTTTTTAAATCATTAAAGCTGGTTGACTTTTCGGTGGCATGAAATGCATGGTTTTTAAAGTCTTTTTTCTGTTTTGAGGTAACATAAAAAGCAATACGGCTTTGCCATATTTCAGAAAATCTTTTTTTAGTTAAAGAAATATTTCCAAATGCAGGGTCACCAAAATAAAATCTATTTCCTACTTTTCCTCGATAAACAACAAAGTGATCTAATCCGTAAAGATCAATCGGTAAAATGGCCGGTTGATTCATATTGTTTAATTCTTCAATTGTCATTTTTCCATAACCTTCACCATTGAAACCAATGGCTTCAACAAAGCGTTTAAGGTCGAGCAATGAAAACCCGCCTCGGTTACGTACACGGTGAATGCTGGTTGTGCGCAATAGGGCATTGGCTACGATTTTTTCACTTAATGGTAAATCGTGGTACCAAGTTAATAGTGTGCTTAATGCCGCCGCACCACAGGAAATATCCCATTGTTGGCGAACCAGTTGACGTTCTTTTAATTCTTTCCAATTTTTAACATTAACGTAGGCATAGCCAAACTTTCCAGCGATCTCAAAAGAGGCAGCATGGGATGAAGTGCCAATGATTAAACTTAAAATTAAGAGCAGTGTTTTGTTACTGCTTAGGAAGTATGTCGCCATTTAATACATTAAACTGTTGAAGGTTTTCGACCACTGAATCAATGTTTATATTTAGATTAAGTAATACATTAATTGGTGCATTTACGGCGTTAATATTGATAAGGCTATTAAGGTTTTGTTGTGCATTATCAGAGAGTAAAAGTTGATTGTTTTGATTAGAGGTTAATAACTGTGCGTCGCCATCAACAACAATGTGGGTACCATTGCTGGTGTATTTTTCGAGCCGTATTGGTTGGATGTTTTGATTGGCTAGGTGCGCATTACCCGCGGTTATGTTATCAAGTTTTTCATCTGATAAAGGTTCTGCAGAATATGCATGCGTCGGCATAAAAAAACCAAGTGCCAAAAAAATACTGATTAAGAAACGCATTGTGTCCATCCAATTTTTTTATCATTTTTAATACGACATAGTTTAAGTTAAAAATAAATATTTATATATAGGTTGATTAATTTTTATTTTTTTATATTATGTATACTCAAGTTTGTATCTGGATAATGTGGTAAGAAACAGACTAAATTATTTCGTTATATTTTAATGTATAAAACTTAAAATATAATCGAATTATAAAATAATTAAATGTTGAAATCGAAGGTATAGAATTATGAATAACTCATCAAGTTTGCTTCTCGTCTCTGCTTTTTTATTAACTCCCTCATTAAGTTCTGCAGAATTATCCCCCATGTCTACTGCTGATTTAGATCGACTAACTGCGGGTAGTGCAACGGCGGCTAAAGATATGTCGGCGAGTGGTGGTGGTGTTGTTGGTAATGATTCAACGGCTGAAATTAGTTCTATCGGAACCGTTAGCTTAGATACTAATGCACAGGAATCTGCCAAAGCACTTAATTTGGTAAATAGTTCTGAATCCACTGTTGCCAACGGCCTGAATATTTGGGATGGCCAAATAGATGCAGTTAGAGAAAGCGCTGAAGCTGGGGCGATGGGCGAAACAAGAAATATTGATCAAAAAAATAATATTACCCAAGACCAAAGACGAGTGGCATCGCTACCAAAATATAATCGTCCAGAAGCCAATGTTGAAGAAAACTGGGATAACTCAGGCTCATCAAGTTCTTCAGCATCATATAATGAAGTTAATAATATAACTGACCTTGCGACAACATCAAACTCCATGAGTACAACGAATGATACATCGGTTGATGCGCTATCAACCGTGCTCGGGCAACAAGTACAAGCAGGTAAAGGTATTGCAATAGCCGGTGAAGTTGATGCGTTTATTGATGGTGGCGATTTTACAATCAGTGGCACCGGTGAGGTTGCGGGTGGTGCAGTTGCAGCCAGTATTACCTTGGAATTAAATTTACCAGAAATTACAATTGCTGCAGAAGGTGCAGGTTGTGCTGCATTAAATGGCTCGTGTACAGCAGTCGGTAGCACAGATCGACTTGATGAAACACTAACAGATAATTCAACTAGTTACCTGCTTGAAACTAGCTCATCCAATGCAGAAGATTATGCTGAAGTAGGTTCTAAGTTAACTCGCTCTGCCTTTGAAATTGAAGGAGCTTTAGCAGAATATATTGTTGTTGATAACTCAACACTGAATGTTTCAACCGATTACTCGGTGAATTTAAGTGGCTCGGCACAATCTGGGGTTAATGCATTAAATGCGGTAAACGCAGCGGGTAGTGCGGTTGCTAATGGCGTGAATATTGGCCGCAGTGATGGCAGTACTCAGTTAATGATGACGCAAAGCAATGTGATTGTTCATAGTCGTTAGAGATAAGCATGCAAACGCGCATAAAGGGGTGGGCTTTACTGCTTATTCCTTTTACATTATCAGTTGATGCGGGGCAGCGCCTTGATTCACACACCATGGATCAAGTGACTGCTGCTGGCATTAATTCAAACGCTCAACTTAATTGGATTCAGCGCGATGGTGAAACCTTAGTGGCTAATGATTCCAGTGCTTCAGTTAATATCACCTCTAATGTTTCGTTAGACGGTCAAGTTCAAAATAATCTAAATACCATTAATACCATTAATGTCGCCGCGACGGACAGTGTTCAATTGTTAAACATTGCCGTTGTGGATGATAACGCCGGCCAAGTTGAGCAGTTAAATGATTCAATGCAGGATGCTAGATTTGTTGGGCAATTAGAGCGTACATTATCCGCAGGGCCAACCATTTTTTATCGCTATGGTCGAGGCTTTAGCAATAGTTTGAGTGAGGGCATGACTGAAGGTGCGGTACAAATTGATACCAGCTTAACGACAACTTATCGCCAAGATGGTTATACGGTTGTTGTGCCTAAGTGGGATCCCACTGAAAGTTTTACCCTGTCTTTAGGTAATTGGGATACGGGCTCATTTAACCTAGGCACGCTGCGTATTGGCGGGATTGAAAGAACAGATGTGGGTTCGTTTGGGTTGGAGGCGTCCACTGGGCCGGTTACCTTAATTGGCCCCGCTATTGATTTTGGTAGCCTGCGTGTGGAAAGTGAAGATTTAATTATTCAGCCTGGTTCTTTCCGGTTACCGGGCGTTGATTTTGGGGTTGCTTCTTTTGAGGCTTGTGTTGTTGGTTGCCTTGAAGGCAGTGTAAATCTTGGTACGGTTGGTGGCACTAATATTGATCCATTTCCTGATATTACATTGGAAGGCGCAAGCCCGTTTAAAGGTTGGGATTTAAACGTGGGTTCAGGCATTGCTTTTATTGGCGATGGCGATATCACCATGAGCCGTGAAGCCTCTACAATTAATGTTGAGTTAGCCTTAGATATGAATAAAATTTTAGGCCCCATTACGGACTTATTTGATGATCTTATTTCCAGCGGCCCAATTGCGGATGGCTTTAGTGAAGTGTTTGGCGTTAATGTATCCGATTCATTACCCAATTTAGAATTTCCCGAAGTAACGGTAGGCACAGAGCTCACTATTATTGAGGCATTGGATGCACAAACTTATAGTTTTAGACCAGGTGATGATGGTTTGTGCTTAACCTTTGGGGCATCAGATTGTGAATTAACCCGTACTATTACGCTTCGTTCTTCAACAGAGCAAGATGGTACGTTGAGTGAAATAATGAATCGAACCGAAAGTTCACAAGCAGAATCATGGGAATTTGAAGAAACGGTAGTTTTTGTGCTGGGAAATATGCAAGAGGTGCAAGCTGATATTATTGTGACCACCGATTCTCAGCTAACTCAAATTAAAAATAATAGTACTTTGTTAACCAATCAAGCTCAGCGAAATTTAAGCACATTAAATGCGGTGAATGCGGCTAATGCTATTATTGGAAATTCCAGTAATTTTATCACTCAGCGCTCTGCATATTCTCAAACCAACCAACAGCGGCAATCAAACCGTATTGTTCAATATCGGTAATTTTTTGTAACATATAAATAAAGCTATTGCACCGATTGTCGCGTCAGCACGTCGTTTAAGCCTCTAAAATTGAATTTACGCCTTGATTATGGTATAAGAAGGCCTAAGTATCATTCCGTCTGGAGTAGAATTATGGGCGTTCTATCAGTTCAAAATGAAGCAGTGCAAGGCATTCAGCGTGGTTTGGATGGTTTGCGTAAAAATGCAGCGGAAATAGCCAGTGCTGATCAGCTTAATAAAGCCGGTGAAAGTACTGACCTAGTTGGTTCTCTGGTCGAATTACAGCAAAATACAACGCAGGTACAGGCTTCTGCCAAGGTGGTTTCAGCAATTGATTCTGTTATCGGTTCAATTGTCGACATTCGCGTGTAGGCATCTAATTTTTTAATCGATTCATCTGTCTGTAAGTGCTAAACGTAGTAAGTGCTTTATGATTGTAAATAGTTCACAAAATATTCAAAGCAATAACCCGCTGAGTTCTATTCCCAGTAGTCGGGTTAGCAGTGGGCCTCGTCCGTCTAATATAGATCCCGAAGATAAACAAGCCCAAAAAGCCCAACAACAACAGGATGATTCTATTATCCGCCAGTTACGCGCGCGCGATCGTGAAGTGCGCGCCCACGAAGGGGCACACGTTGCGGCAGGTGGTGCGTTGGTGCGTGGTGGCCCAAGTTATACTTATCAAACCGGCCCAGATAGACGTTCTTATGCAATTGGTGGCAAAGTACAAATAGATGTTGCTCCAGTAGCTAATGACCCATCGGCAACGTTAATTAAATCAGGGCAAATTAGAGCAACGGCATTGGCTCCGGCTAACCCATCACCACAAGATTTACGCGTTGCGTCAAATGCCAATCAGTTGGCATCCCGCGCCCGAGTCGAAATTGCGGTGCTGCGACGAGAAGAAGCCCAGCTAGAAGGTAATCAGCAAAGTATTGAGTCGGTAGAAGCTGATGAGAATAATGCCGATGCGGGCAATGTTGGTGGGAGTGGTGCTGATTCTAGCACTACAGTTAATGGGGCTGTGCCAGCGTCTGCTCCAGAAACAAGTAACCTACCCAGTAATGATGCGCCGGTGGCGGCAATCAGTGCTTTTATGGCGTCTGCCGAAACGGTTGCTAGGCCTGTTTTATTCAATCAATTTGCTTAAATATTTTGAGATTAAGACTTAAAGCGAAATTTAGGTAACTTAATATCAAAATAAATAGCACATAAGTGGCAGATAAAAATACCTACTCCAGCAATGATTGCAGATACCGTAATATCAATTTCAAAATACAACATACCAATAAATAGCAGTGACCCTAGCCAAGAAGCCGTGGCATACAGCGGGCTATGAAAAACGAGGGGCGTTGCATAAAATATTGCGAAATACGCCGCCCATTATGCCAGTCATTACGCCCATAAAACCGGCAATTAACCAAGGTGTGCCCGTCATTAAAGACACTAGCGTGCCAGCGATGCTAAAGGTGGCCAAACCCGCCGCATCGGGGATGAGAAATAAACGCTGGGGAATATTAATAAAGCGGGCGGCTAAAAAACGGTAATTGCGCTGCACAGTGATGCGATAAAAAAGATTTGCTCGTGAATCCAGAATATATCTCGGTCTAGTGACATATCCCGCAAAGAGCTACCATCTAAGTCAGTGACGATGGCAATGATAATTACACCAAATAAATCGTATTGTTTAAACCAACCCCGCTTTTAGCACCGCAGATGCAGAGGAAACTGTCACCGCAAACAGGGTGATATCCAGTATAAATTTTCCAGTAGTTCTGGGGGTTGGGTTTAGCTGCATTTACTGAGGGGTTAGTCTTGTTGAGTTTCGGCAGGCTTATTGTCTTTTTTTGCATCGTCCAAATGCATAATATCTTCCAGTGTTAAGCCTGTCATGCCATGAATGGTGCGCCACAAATAATAGAAAATTCCCACCATCATAATCATCGATGGAATGGCTATCATGGGATAGCTGAGTAACGTCATTTCACCCAGCTGCTCATTAAATTCAGCGCTACCGGCGGGGCTGGTGACCAGCCATTTTGCCAGCACATAATTCATTACAGCCGAGAAAAAGAAGGTGCCACCTAAAAAGTATGTGGCTTTAAGCAGGCGCGATTCAAACTCGGCGGTGCTGTTATGCTCTTCCAGTTTTTGGTTGATTTTATCGGTGTCTAACACCTTGGGGTTAAAGAGTAATGTTTTAATTAATGGGTAGCGGGTTTGGGTGGATACCAGTACAGCAATACCAATAATAGCCGGAATGGCAGCTTCTTTTATGGCTAGCCATTGGGTGTCAAGTTCAAGCAGGCCAATGCCGCCGGTGAGCAGTACACTCACAAGCCCTAATAAAGCAATGAAATTAAACTTTCGGTATTTGATTAACTCGAATAATCCCCAACCGATGGGAAATGCTAATGCCACAATTAAGGCAAGCGCGGCACCTAAATTTTCATCGCCGCTGAATTTCATTAAAATAACAGAGGGGATAATGATGCCAATAAGCATATCAATAAACGGGCGTGGTTTATGTTCGGGGGTGGTGTTGCTCATTGTGAATCTCTTTAAGTAAAAATTATTAGTTAGGGTTTATTGAGTGACGGGGTTACCATCGCGAATCCAGCGAGTGATACCGTCGCGTACATTATATACTTGTGTGTAGCTCATTTGTTCCATCAAATGCCGAGCCAACACACTGCTGCGATTACCCGTCCGGCAGATTAGTATAACAGGTTGATTTGGCGAAACCGATTGCGTGAATTGGGGTAAAAAATTAGGCAGCATACGGCCGTTAGCATTAACAAACGTGAGTCGATGGCTGTTTTTGACGACACCTGTTTTACGCCACTCATCAATACGGCGAATATCATAAACCGCCACACCCTGTTCCATCAGCATTTTTAACTGTGCGTTGTCAATATTGGTATAGGGCGGTTCAGCGCAGCTAACTAATGTGAGCCACATTATAAATAATGCCGATAATTTAAAAAACATCAGTAAGATCTGTTTTTTAAATAAGCTCGTCGTTGAGGGTTATTTTGTTGAATTTTAATAGGGATAAGTAGAGGGTGTGATGGTTTGATTTTTATTACAGTGGATAATGTAGTTTCAATCCAAAATTTTATTAGAGACAGATTTTTTTGGTAAAAAGTGGTTGGCATTTAATTTCTCTGCTTAACAGCTTATGATTTAAAAGATTGTATTTTATTGACCTGCGCAGAACAAAAAAATTCGATTTTTATGGCGCTTCAGTTCACCTTAAACGATGTAGAGATAAATCGCTTAGGGTGAACTGAAATAATTAAAACCAGAATAAATGCTGCTATGCAGTCTTTATTTTTCAACTGGCTTGCTCACTAAATAAAGCCAAATATAGCCAGAGACTCCCGCTAACAGCGAAGCGGCGAGAATACCTGTTTTTGCCATTAATAATAGTTCTTCATTATTACTAAAGCCAAGTTGGGCAACAAAAATAGACATGGTGAAACCGATACCCGCCAGTAATGATACGCCAGCAATTTGGGTGAAGCGAGTGTCTTTGGGGAGTTCTGCAATACCCATTTTTAAGACTATCCAGCAAGCCCCAGTAATACCAATAAATTTACCTAGCACTAGCCCCAGCGACACGCCGATCATTACGGGGTGGGAAAAGGTTTCACCAAGGGAGCTTAACTCCAGTGGAATGCCCGCATTAGCCAGTGCAAAAATGGGAATAATTAAATAGGCCACAGGCATATGCCAAGTATGTTCAAGGCGTTGTAATGGCGCTTCAACACTGTATACGCCATTTTTTAAAGTTTGTACGACCGCGCGTAGCTCATCATTTGTCAAAATGCTTTTGTTAGGGTCGTGACAGGTATCAAATTTTTGCATTAATTCAGCGACTAATTTACTGAAACGCTCGGGTTTGTATTTAGGAATAGCGGGCACCGATAGGGCACCCAGTACACCGGCAATGGTGGCATGTACGCCGGAAAGTAAAAGTGCATACCAGAGCAATATAGCAAGTAAAAAATAGGGCATGGTTTTGCGAATGCCTGCCATATTTAGCATCATTAGCATACCAAAAAATCCCCCAGCGGCAGCCAGTGGAATTAACTCAATCGTTTCGGTATAGAAAATAGCGATTACTATAACTGCACCTAAATCATCAACAATGGCCAGTGCGACTAAAAAGGTAATAAGAGCCTTGGGGACTCGACTTGCCAATAATGCCAATGCACCAATTGCAAAAGCAATATCGGTGGCCATTGGAATGCCCCAGCCCATGGCCGCTTCGCCTTCTGTGTTGAAGGCAAAATAAATTAAAGCAGGTACTACCATGCCGCCGATTGCCGCGCTAATGGGTAATACGGCATTGCGTAAAATGGCAAGTTCACCAACCAGTATTTCACGTTTTAATTCGAGCCCCACAACAAAGAAAAATATCGCCATTAGGCCGTCATTAATCCAATGTGACATACTCATTTTTACTGACCAGCTACCCACGTTCAAGCTGACATAGGTATACAGGATGTTGTTATACATTTCTGCCAATGGGCTATTGGCTATAACCAATGCAATGACAGCCATCCCCATTAGTAAGAGGCCGCTGGTTGTTTGACGATGAATAAATTCATCAAATGGCGTTAGAATTCGGTCGAAACTTTTTTCCCAAAGGGCATTGTATACACCCGTTTTTTCTTCATTTTTATTCATAAATTTCATGGTCTAATTATTATTCCCGACAAATAGTGATTCCCGAGTCGACTCCATTACTGCACTCACGACAGGGTGCTTAACTCGACGCTCAACTGTAATGGCATAAAAGTGTTCTTTTATTTCATCTATATGTCCAATAGTAGTTACTTTATACTGAGTTTCAACTTCGGCTGTAATGACTTCAGGTGCAATAAAAACACCTGCACCTTCTTTTCCGAAGGCTTTCATTAATGCACTGTCATCAAACTCCGCAACGACTCTAGGGTGAATGTGTAATTTGTTAAGAAACTGATCAATGTTTGCTCTTAATTGTGTGCCACTGCTGGGTAGTAATATTGGCGCACCATGCAGGCATTGTGGGAAATCGCCTTCAAGTGTTTGTGCGATACTGTCAGTGCAGAAAAAACTCACTGCGCATTCCCCAAGTTTATGGCTAAAGCCGCGTGTACTAACAGTAGATGGAATAGGGCGATCTGCAAGCACTAAGTCGAGTTTATGCACCGCCAATTCAGCTAATAAAACATCTAGACTGGCTTCACGGCATATCATACGGATAGTTTCATTCGTGTGTAATGCAGGTTGTAGAATGCGGTGAGCAATGGATTTAGGTAAAACATCCACTACACCCACTTTAAGCAGTTGAGGGCGATTGCCGGGAAGTTGCTGAATGGCCTCCTCAAGTTCGCTACCCAGTGAAAAAATTTCATTCGCATAGCTGAGTACCAGCTTGCCAATTTCAGTAAGTTCGAGATTGCGACCAACACGAGTAAACAGAGTTTCACCTAAATGGTCTTCGAGTAAACTTAACTGCCCACTTATGGTTTGTGGTGTTAGGTGTAGCCTTTCACTCGCCCTAGCTACGCCGCCTTCGGTTGCAACGGCCCAAAAGTAGTGCAGATGTTTATAGTTAATCATAATTCGTGTTAGTTCGTTTTTTCCGATCGATATCAAGATAATAATCGTATTTTCTGTATTGTCAAATGCGCATAACATTATTTCACACTGGTTTGAGAGTGAAACGAAAGTAAAGGAATCGCTTAAGATGCAAATTGATATACAAGCACGGCATTTTTCTTTAACAGATTCTCTGCGTAAACATACGGAGCGGCGTGTAAATTTTGCTTTAGCTTGCTGTGATGATGTTATTTTACGTGTGATCATCAAGCTTTCAGATATAAATGGCCCGCGTGGTGGTGAAGATAAACATTGTCATTTACAGGTAGTGTTAGCCGGAATACCAGATGTAGTGATTGAGGATACGCAAACCGATCTGTATGTTGCCATTAACCGTGCAGCAGATCGTGCTGGACGTACGGTGATCCGTAAAATTAATCGTCAGCAAACCTTATTAAAGCAAGGTTTGCATGTGGCATTATCTGAAAATAAATATATGTAGAGACCTTTGCACGATAGAGGCGCAAAAGAAAAATGCGCTAAAATTTTACTGATTGAGGCAGGAAACGCAGTTAATATCTAAATATTGACAAGTTTTCTAACGAAAAGCAGTGAAATTTTAGCCATTTTTACTTGTGATTCTATCGTGCAAAGGTCTCATGTAGATAGCTTTGTATAAAAATTTCATATAAATATATTTTTGTAGGTTTATTTATTGAGTGCTTTGCACGAGTGCAAAGGCCTCTTATTAATTAAACAAGTAAAAAGCATGCTCCTGTTACATTCCGCTGGTAAAATACCGGCCTCTGATTATCCCTTAACCCTGTTTTTTCTAATAGCCAATTATATTCGGCTAAATAAATTTGAAATTTTATGTTGCAAAAAAAATTAAATATACTTATTAGCTCTGCGTTGTTCGATAAAATTATTATCGGCCTTATTTTGTTAAATGCATTAATTCTTGGCCTTGAAACCAGCACAGAATTAATGGCACGTTTCGCCGATGAATTTGAAATGGCTCAAAATATTATTTTGGCGGCGTTTATTTTAGAAGCGATATTAAAAATAGCGGCGGTTGTACCGCGCTTAAAATTATATTTTTATGATGGTTGGAACCTATTTGATTTTAGTGTGATTATATTATCACTCGTACCCGCCACCGGTGAGTTAGCAATGGTAGCAAGATTGGCGCGCTTAATGCGAGTGCTGAGATTAATTTCAACCATCCCCGAATTAAGATTAATTGTAACAACGCTATTACGCAGTATCCCCAGCATGGGGCATGTTATGCTGTTGATGTCGATTATTTTTTATATTTATGCGATTGCCGGCTATCATTTATTTCACGAACACGACCCTCAGCACTGGGGGAATTTTGGTGTGGCGATACTTACCTTATTTAGAGTCGTTACGCTGGAAGATTGGACAGACTTAATGTATACCGCATTAGAATTGTATGATTGGGCATGGGTTTATTTTGTGAGCTTTATTTTTGTGGGCACATTTGTGATTATTAATTTATTTATTGCAGTTGTGATTAATAACCTAGAAAAAAGCAAAGAAGAAGAGTTACAAAAATTATGTAAACCCGTTAACCGTGAAGATTTAATGAAAGAATTAATTGATACTCAGCGTGCCTTGCAGAGTTTACAAAAAAGCATTCAAAAGCTGGAATAAAAACACATTGCATATTCTGTATCAGAGTATTGTTTTTATCTAAAAATTGTTATTAATCGCAATGATGATTAAGATGGTTGTAATATATTAGGATTAATAGCATCAATGGTTAGTGAAACTACATTACAGAAACTAGTTAGTCAGCAGCGGGAAATGCTGACGAAATTGCTCTTTGAGTCTATGTCAAACTTGGCCCTAGCCTGTGCCAATAAAATGCAAGATCGCAGCGCATTAGAAACACTTCTCGCCGCTGAAATGCGCGCAGCAGAATATTGTAAATATTTATGGGTGGTAGATAGAACCGGCCGTCAAATTACCGAAGATGCAACCCGCAGCGGATTTAAACAGGGTCAAATTGGGCGTGATCGTATTGCTCGTCCATATTTGCAACCTGCATTAAAAGGCGAAGATTATTATTTATCGGAAGCCTATATCAGCAGCAATCGAAAACGCCCATCTTTAACCGCAATCAAAACTATTTTTGATGAGAATAAAAAAGTTATTGGTTATTTGGGTGCAGATTTTGACTTACGTGAGTTACCCCAAACGACAAAGCAATATGAAGAGGAAAAAATCTGGAAACAGTTAAAGGGTGATCCGGCCATTCGTAGCGGCCTATTTTCACAGCAGCGCACCGAAAGTGCTATGGATGCAAAAATTGATGATGTATTGAGTTTGGTTGAAGAGTTAATTTTAGTGCACGGAATTTTTCACGCCAAGCTGCATTTTTCCAGCAGTCGTGCAACGTTTTGGTTAGTGGATAACCCTTATGACTATCAAATATTAAACTTCGCTGAACTAAGTGATCCAGATATTTGTTTAGCTTATCACCACCAAAAATATTTTGAAAAAGCTACGGTAGACCCAAAGAAAATTCCTCTTGTGTTGCAACAATTTAAAGCCCTGCGCTTTGCTGATGAAACCATTTATTTACGTTCGGCATCATTAAACGTAGTGAATGGCATGGTGGGATTAAATTTTTCCTGTGATGGTTCGCATTACATGCACTATGAAGAATTTTTAGAAAAAAATATGGCGTTCTGGTTTGGTGGGTGAATAGATAGTTAGAAAAATTTAAATACGAATTGGCAAAATATTGGATGTTTTTTAAGGGAGTTGAAGCTTATCCAGCTGGAAACCAGCTAGTAAATTAGGCAAAGAAACCTCAGTTAGCTTAATAGCTAACGTGCATTCTTGCTTAGCGTTTGGTGATATTACCCGCAAGCAAAAAACTATCAGCATCTTGCTCTTCGCAGCGCAACACTTCCATTACCACTTCAAGCGGTGGGGTCACGTCATTTTCAGGCTGAATAGAAACGCGTACTTCAGTACCTGGATTAACTGACTGGTCGGCAATAATAGAAATGCCATCGCCACTCAAGTCGCTAATTTTACCCGATTTAAGCTTACCCGAGCCATTAATCGTGTATTCAGCATTGCACTCAAGGTTCATGCGAAAGAAATTACGTTTTTCGGAGTAGTCTGTAGTCATAGAATCCTCGTTTTCTCGTGTTTTGGTTAATAGGCAACTTACCTGCCTTCACTGAGTGTAAAACTGAGGAAATGTAAAATCTATGCCTTTTATCCGGTTTTGTGAAGAAAATCTACTATATCTAGTGGAATTTGTTAGCTAGAGGCACAATATTAGGTTTGATAGCGGTTTCTTCAATATCATAAGGCCAGTCACGAATGCCACCTTCTAATAACAGCGTTTCAAAGTTATTTTCGTGCAAAATAAGCGAGGCAACGGCGCTTCGGGGACCGGAATGGCAATATAGAATATAGGGTTGTTTTTTATTAAGTTGTTTAATTTGTGAGCTTAATTCAGACAAAGGAACGAGCTGAGCATCAGCAATATGGCTTGCGGCGTATTCTTCTGGGTAGCGTACATCGAGTAGTTTGTAGCCGTTATCGAGCATGGTTTTGGCAACTTGAGCCTGCACAGTTTGTACTTTGGGGCGGCTTTTTAGTTCTTCATAATCGGCCTTGCCTAAAATGAGTATCTCGCTATCTTCTAATATGGTTACCGTTTCATTCGAGCTTTTGCCCGCCACTTGGGCTTCGTCGCCAAAAATATCGCCAATGCCAAGTACCGCTACGCGCTTGAATTTTTGTTGAAGGTTATCAAATTGTTGCACTTCCGCTTTGCCGTTAATAATTAAATAATAAGCATCACTTTTATTTGCAGATATAGTTTCACCTTTTACAAAACTCGAGGGTTTCATGCGTGAAAATGCGCTTTGAATATATTCGATAGGTAAGCGCTGAAATACCAGTGTATTGCGAATAATATCCAGATGCTGCACCGCTTTGCGAGTTTCATGGCTAATATAATCCCAAGCGATAATAGTATCTAAAATATCTCTATTTGCATGGCTAATAATGCAGTTGGTTTTAGCGATAATGCTACAGCTATTATTTTCATCAGGTAATAAAATGGGGCTACGCTGAGTATCTTCAGGGTTACTAATAGTGCGAATTTGTCCCTGACAAATCAGGTCAATTTCACCTTCCATTAAATACAAATAATCTTGTGAGCGCGAGCCACGCATTTGCAATATTTCATCTTGCTGCAATTCGATAATACGTATGTGGTTAACAATTTCCTGCAGGCGCTCGGGGCTGAGGTGATTAAATGGAAAGTAGAGATTGCTCAGTTTGAACAGAACTTTTTTCAGTTTAGTACTTATAGTCATAGCGGTTTGCGGCTAGTTGCCGAGTGCAAAATTTAATGATCTTTATAGTATAGTTGAGAAAATAACCGTTTGCTAGTGAGGCAGATTATGGTTTTGTAGATAGGCTGAAATCTGTATTTTTTAGCATTGAGTTATTAATTTTCTCAAGTACATTTTGCGAAGCAATGCTCTGCTCTGTATTAGCTGATTTTCGGTAATTAATTTCTTCAATGAGCACACCGTCAATATTATGCTGGTCATAATCAATAAAAGTAAATTTTGTATCGCCTTTGGCAATGAGAATTTGGCTTTGTATCATGTAGTTAAAGCGATAAAAGCTGCGTAGAGTATTGTATTCAATGGTTGAAATTTTGAGCGATTTGGGCTCAGCAAAGCAAAATGATTTCAGTAAATCGGTCAGCTTATAAAGGTGATATACCTGACAACTTATGCCATTAATCAGCTTGCTGCGATTCATTGGTTTTATAATAAGTGAAGTATGTTCGCCATAAAATTCGGGGTATTTATACAGGTTTATTAAGGTTTCAGCCGTTTCTTGTTGGGCGGTGGTCATATTGGCTAAATCGCCTCTCAAGTTGGCTTCAACCTTCGTTAAGGTTTTTATGCGCTCTTTATTAAGCTGATTAACATGCTGGTTGAGACGTTGTTTGTTTAGGATAGATTGTTGTGCCGTTTTGCTTTGTAAGCTAACCAGCTCTTCAGTTTTTGCATTATAAATATTAGTGATATCTTGTTTAGCGGTGGTGAATTTTAACTGATGATTTTTTATGCTATAAATTATTGAGTTATCGCTCGTTTTTTTCAGCGGGTCATTAAATGTTAAAGTGATATCTGCATAGGCGAATTGATGGCCAGAAAGTAGTACAATAGCGATTAATAAGATTTTCATGGTTTCATCCGAAAAAGATTCATTTTATGAGTAAAGAACGTATACAAAAAGCATTGGCTCGGCAAGGGCTAGGTTCACGACGCCAAATTGAAAGCTGGATTAAAGACGGCGCTATTCAACTTAATGGCGAAGTGATTGGCCTAGGCCAGCAAGTCGAAACCGGTGATGTTGTGATGCACAGCGGCCGCAAAATTATTATTCGCGACGTGCAGCAAACTTTGCCACGGGTATTAATGTATCACAAACCCGAGGGTGAAATTTGTAGCCGCAATGATCCAGAAGGTCGGCCCACTATTTTCGATTTTGCACCGGGCTTAAAGCACAGTCGTTGGATTGCGGTAGGGCGTTTAGATATCAACACCTCCGGCTTAATTTTATTAACCGATGATGGTGATTTAGCCAATAAACTCATGCATCCATCAAGCCAGTTGCAACGTGAATATGCAGTGCGAGTGATGGGCAAAGCCACACCTGAACAACTCAAAAAATTAACTCATGGAGTTGAGTTGGAGGATGGAAAGGCGCGCTTCGAAGATATTGTTGAAGACAAAAAAGGTAATGAATTGTCCGGCGGCCCAAGTAGCTTTAATCGTTGGTACCACGTTGTATTAATGGAAGGGCGCAACCGTGAAGTGCGGCGTATGTGGGAAGCGGTAGATTTAAAAGTGAGCCGTTTAATGCGAGTGCGTTATGGCTCGGTTTTAATGACCAAAAGCAATCGCCCTGGGCGCTTTTATGAGCTAGATCCAATGCAAATTCGAGAGCTAGCAGAACTAGCCGGTATTGAATATGATGCGGCGTTAAAATCGGGTGTGCCGGTGCAAAAAGTGTTTAGAATGCAGGGGCGCAAGCAAACCAGCCGTGGCAGCCGCACAGGTGACGGGCGCTCGTCTAATCGTCGTTCGTCTAGTCAGCAATCATCCGAGAAAAGTTCGGGAACCCAGCGCACACAAAAGAGTCGAACGAGTAGCAGTCGTTCAACCAATTCATCAAACAGAAAAGTGACACCCCCTAATAGAAGGAAGGCTCAATATGATAAGCATCGTTAAATTATTAAGTGTTTTATTATTTTTATTTACACAAGTTGCTATCGCAAAAACCGAAGGCAGCTTAGATGAAGGTATGGTTAACCCAGGCTATGTAGAGCAACCTGCGTGGTTTAAAAATTCTTTTTTAAATTTAGATGATGATATTGCAGAAGCCAAAGAATCGGGTAAACGTTTAATGATATATTTTTATCAAGATGGTTGCCCATACTGTAAAAAACTCATACAAGATAATTTTTCACAACGCCATATTGCAGATAAAACCCGCAAGAATTTTGATGTGGTTTCATTAAATATCTGGGGTGATAGAACCGTTAGTTTCTCCGGTATGGAAATGATAGAAAAAGATTTTGCTGCTCGTTTAAAAGTTATGTACACACCCACACTAATCTTTTTTAATGAAGAAGGCAAAGCGGTTTTACGAGCTAATGGTTATTATCACCCCGCTAAATTTAATGCGGCATTAGATTATGTGTTAGGTCGCCACGATAAAAAAGAAAAATTCAGATCTTATTTAGCGAGAGTTGCACCAGTTAAAACACAAGGGAAAATTCATAAAGAAGTGGAAACGGTTAAAGCACCTTATGACTTTAGCCAAGCCTCAAACAAATATCGTCTAGTTATGTTTGAGCAAAAACAATGTACAGAATGTGATGAATTGCATAATGAAATATTAAAACGTAAAGCATCTAAAGAACAGCTGAAAAAATTTAATGTATCCGTATTAGATATGTGGTCTGAAGATAAAATAACTTTACCCAATGGTAAAAAGTCCAGCATAAAAGATTGGGCTAAGAAGCTTGATGTTCAATATGCGCCCAGCTTGGTTTATTTTAACCCGCAAGGTAAAGAAGTATTTAGAAGTGATGCTTATTTAAAAGCCTTTCATATTCAATCGGTGATGGATTATGTGAGCAGTAGTGCTTATAAAACGCAAACAAACTTCCAACGCTATATTGATTCTCGTGCAGATAAACTCGAAGCACAGGGTGTGCATGTCGATTTAATGAATTAACTTTTAGAATGCAGGTGTAAATTTAATTAGTGAATTTAAAAACATACCAACCAATATTATTTCTGGCTTTCTCGGTGCGGGGAAAACGACAGTTATACAGCATTTATTAAAGCATAAGCCTGCATCAGAAGTTTGGGCAGTAATTGTAAATGAGTTTGGTCAGATTGGTATTGATGGTGCATTTTTAAAAAATGCCGATGTTGAAATAAAACAAATCCCCGGCGGCTGTCTTTGCTGCGTGGGTAGCCAAGCTTTAAGTGTTGGCTTAAATAAAATTATTCGTTCGGTAAAGCCGCAGCGTATTTTAATAGAGCCGACTGGCTTAGGGCATCCTGAAAAACTTATCGCAACATTAACCGGCGAGTTCTATAAAAATGCGCTGAACTTAAAGGCTGTCGTTAATTTAGTTGATGCTAGAAATTTAAATAATGCGCGTTACTTAAATAATGAAACTTTTATTGAACAGTCACGCTTGGCTGATATCTTAATCGCAACAAAACTCGATACCTATTCGGAAGATGATAAAAATTGTTTTCTTGATTATACAAAGAAGTTTAAGCCTAAAAAAATAAAAGTAACAATGATAGAGCAGGGGCAATTAAATTTATCGTGGCTTGATCTTTCCAGTATAAAAAATACCCCAGATGAAAGTGTTCCAGCTAAGAATAATATTACTAATATATCGCACTTACATGCACATCATAAAATAGACAATATAAAAAATAATCAGCAAATGGACTGGGCGGCATTAAAAAGTCATGCTGATGGTTATTATGGTTTAGGTTGGAAGCTTGATTGTTTGATTATATTTGAACACCGAAAACTAATCGAGTTTATCGATAACTTATTTATAAATCCAAATATCGAAAGAGTTAAGGCTGTAATTAATACTGATGAAGGCTGGCTGATGTTTAATCAAACTCGCAATGAACGTGACGTGAAAGATACAGGTGTGCATGCAAATTCCATTTTGGAAATTATTTCCAAAGATGATTTTGAGGCGAATACTTTAGGTTTGGTTTTTCAAAGCTGTCAAAAATAAAAACTAAAAATTATTATTTTAATCATCTCCAAACACCTGCTTCAAAAAACCAATCCGATCAAGTGCAATTGAAGTTAGTGCCTGAGCAGACAGCATGATTTTTTCATCATCGGTTGATATCACTATAGCATCAAAAAAAGCAGAGCTTCTATCACAGCATGCCCATACTCGTAAAACTTCCTGATTAGGCTGATTAAACTTATTTTGCATATAAATATTATGCTGTTTTAATTTTATTAAATTGTTTGTGATCTCTTCGCTGGGAATTAATTCAAACTGTTTTTTCTGACTAAGCAACGCCGCTTTATTTTTAGCAATGTGATTTTTTGATTTAATTAATAAGGGATTAATTTGCGGCGTAACATTTTTAATCACCTGCATTTGTACTAATAAATACTCATCAATATGAATCGCTGCCGCTAATAAATCGACTTCATTAGTGATGGCATGAGTATTGAGTTTGGGTTCTTCAGTCTGTGCTTTACGTTCTTGGTGATAAGCCTTGCGCCGTTCAGCGCGCAGCAGTGCAGCATGCCTCAACTCATCACGAGCTAATATTAAAAAATCAGTGGGAAAAAACCGATCCAATTTGGGTGAAAATGTGGCAGCTTCGTTATTGTTCTGAAGGAGTGGTGCTTACTGTGATTGGTTATGCACATTTGGTGCGTTGCAGGAATTATTAAATAAAGTTGCCAAAGCCTTAAAAATCAAACAAGTGGTTGTGCCTTGTGCGGTGCATAGCGGGTTTGGTCATTTAAATATTTAATTTTTCTTATGCTGTTTGGTTTTTCAATTTACTCATTGGTATGGGCCGAACATTTAGCCGAAATCGAACCCTTTAAAACCGCCATTATTTTAAAGTTTGTGCGTGAATGGCCGTATGTTATTTTTGCGCTTGCGGTATGATTTATTGCGCGCTTTTACTGTCGCTACCTTTGCCCCATGGGCGCAGCTTTAGCTATCCCCAGAAAGTTACGCATGTTTTCCTAGCTTAAACGCTATAAAGAATGTGGCTCACCCTGTCAGCGATACAGTAACGAATTCACGGTGCAGGCAATACACCTAGAGGGAAATGTTAATGTTAACGAATGTCTTTATTGTTTGCGCCGTTAGGTGGTTTATAGCGATGACCACGCCTGCCCAGTGATGGTGCAAAAACGTTTAAAGAAAGAGCGCCGCACTACGCATAAAGCATCACTTAGCAGTGTCTTGGGTAAAACACTGGAGAGAGAAAATGATCAGATTGGTGTTGAAGTAGACAAGTAAAATAAAACCCTTGAAAAATTGAGGTGTGAATTCATTCGCATTATTTTATGTAGCGTCGAAAAGTCTACGAATAAATTCGAATCTACAGATAATTAAATTTGACTGAGTGGGTTTTATTTTCGTTTCAGTAATAAATATGTTGTTAGCTTGAAGTTTATTGTTGTTTCTGTGAAGGTGTAGATTCAATAACTGACGACTAAAAAAAATATAGAAATCTTATTTTTATGGAGTATTAAGAGTAACGTGCTTTAGCAGTATAAGAGAAAATCTTAAATTCACTTCAAATGATAAAGAAGAAAACGTAATGACAAATAAAAAAGATGTTACTGAAAAAGAATCACTAGAAGAGACGGGGCTTGCACGTCGTCATCTACTAGGTGGTTCCGTTAAAGTTGCCGCACTGGCAGGCTTGGTATGTGCTAGGCAGTAGACGAGTGGGTGGAATGGATGCCTTCGAAGCCGTGCCATTTTCATCTAAAGAAAATGCCGTAGCATTTGTTAACAAAGAGGGAGGGGTGGTGCAGCAATTTTCCTCAATACCTGAAAATTATATTTTGGGTGAAGCAGCTAATTAGTTTTCTTTAAGTGTATTTTATTGCTATTAACACATACTTGTCCTGAATGATTTTTTCTAGCATAAAAAATACTGTAAATGGAGGCATTCAATATCATGCTGAGGTAAGCGGAGACAAGCATGTGCGTTTTTGCAGATGCGAACTTGAGCGTTTTATAGTTGGACCGTTCCATTAATTATTCTATTTATTTTTTATTAATATTAGTGGAATATGCTTCTACTGGTTACGAATATTGAGCGACAAGCACTTGATGTTTATAACAAGACATTCGAGCCAGTAGAAGTCACTCTGTTTCAAAACGCATACTCAGGGATCGGCGCTTCATCGACTATCTATAAGACCTGCGAGAAACGAGTTTTACATATTCCAAAACATACTTTACTACTATGAGGTGATTTATGAAAGAACCAATAGTGAAAGATTATGCGGCTTTAATCGGTATTGACTGGGCTGATAAAAAACATGATGTTTGTGAATTGCCTAATGGTTCAAAAAAATATAAGTATTCCGTTATATCCTGTAAACCAGAGTCTCTCAATGCCTGGGCTCTTTCCCTAAAGAAACGTTACTCGGGACAGCCGATCGCGATTGCGTGTGAACTAAAAAAAGGACCACTCATATATAGCTTAAGCCGACATAAACATATTACACTTTTTCCAGTCGACCCTTCAACGGTCGCTAAATACAGAAAAGCATTTACAACCAGTGGCGCCAAAAATGACCCCACAGATGCGCATATCATTACCGAGATCTTGACCCTGCACATGAATAAATTGACATCGATAAAACCTGAATCATCGGATGTCAGAGCACTTGCGCAGTTATTAGAATATCGTCGTAAACTTGTTCAAAACAGGGTTGATTTATCTAATCTAATAACAGCAACACTTAAAAATTATTTCCCTCAAGTTCTTGATTGGTTTAAAGAAAAAGATACCCTCGTATTTTGTGATTTTATATCACGTTGGTCATCTTTATCGTT
>Ga0316209_1000507_pt1 | contig 66576 bp, 59 predicted proteins | sample 6monopyrite_MG_FD_204945 | JGI IMG/M metagenome (GOLD analysis project Ga0316209, IMG submission 204945) | Microbial mat bacterial communities from mineral coupon in-situ incubated in ocean water Damariscotta River, Maine, United States -... | ecosystem: Environmental > Aquatic > Marine >... | reverse complement strand
GTGTCCTTAACGGAAAACTCCCCTAAATCAGTGATCAGACGACCGACATTAAACGGCCCGTTACGGCCCTGGATAGTACGAATAGTTAAAACACCATTGATATTCATGGATTACCTCTCTTGGTTAGTAATTGAAAAATACGCAGAGAGATATCCCGTGTCAGGGAAGACTCCCCGGCAGGGTTAAAAAAAGAATGCCGTTAGGCTAGATGGAAAATGAACCGGCGACCAGAGGGTCGTTGCGCCTGTTACACGGTTCGGCGGAGGCGCTTTGGGTGTTGGCAGTGCCAACAAGGGCCACTGAATGATCAGTGGGACGAAATTAGTAGCAGGTTAGTTTAAGTGTTTGCCAGAGATCAAGGGATAATTATTTTCGAGAATAAAAAATAACCCTTGTTTTATGCAATGCTCAGTGAGTATGGAAATTATGCGCCTTAAATCAGTTAATTAACCGTAATCAGCAACTAGGTTTTGGCGATATCATCCTTCGTAACACGATGAAAATCATGGGAAAAAACAGGGTGAATTTCGTTTTGAACAAGTTATAACTTATTGATTGTTATTTGAATATTGTTTTGTCATCTGGTATGGCATTGTGTAAGATACGTTATGTTACATAACATGCAGGTCGTTGTGAGGATCGAGTATATGGCTAAAGGCAACAGTGGGCGAATTGTCGTCGAGATCGACCCTGATTTGAAACAAGAGCTGTATGATGCGCTTGGTGATGAAGGTATGAATTTGAAACAGTGGTTTCTTAGTAATGTGGGGCTGTTTCTTGAGGGGCGCGGTGATTCTACGTTACCTCTATTTTCATCGCAGGAACTAGGTGAAAGGAAGCACTGATGTTATTTAATCCGACTAAAGCCGCATTCGGACGCCATGAAACCTTTGCACTTCGTTACAGTTGGTTGACTAAAGGATACCAAGCGGTCTCAGCCTCCAGCGGTAACACAATATTTTCTGATGAGGATGCGACGGTTGTACTTGGCGTCGGTAAGAACATGGTTAATGCCATTCGATACTGGTTACAGGCCGCCCAATTGATAGCACCTGCTGCCCCTGGTTTTAAAACAACCCCTTTGGGCGACAAAATCTTTGGCAAAAAGGGCTTTGATCACTACCTAGAGGATGAGGCAACCATATGGTTGGTTCACTGGCTGATAGCATCAAATCCCGAGCTAGCAACAGGCTGGTATTGGTTTTTTAACAAATTCCACAAGCCAGAATTCACGTCACAAGAAGCTGCCGCAGCACTGCTTGATTTTGCTAAACAAAATATTCAGAGTAAATTTTCTGCAACCACCGTAAAGCAAGATTCGGCCATTGTGCTACGCATGTATGCACGTTCAAAAGGCAATACTCGTACCCCTGTCGAAGAGGCGTTAGACTCGCCGTTATCGTTGCTAGGACTGATTACACAAGCACCAGGTGGGCGCACCTATTACTCACGCGCACTTGAACGTGAAGCACTACCCATTGGCATCTTTGGGTTTGCTGTTGCGCAGCTATTTGAAACGATGGGGGTTGCAGAACTCCCGATTGAAAACTTGATGTATGCCAAAGGAGGTTATCCTGCTCCCGGAGCAGTGTTCCGCCTAACTGAAAATGCGATGATTACCAAACTAGAAAAATTGATCCACCAAAAGCCAGGCATCTTTGAGATGCGTGAAACTGCCGGTATCCATCAGCTCTATTTGTTGGAAGAGGTCGATCCCATTGAATTTCTACAATTTCACTATCTAGGCCAGTTGCAGGAGAGCGCAGCATGAGCCTAATCAATAAAATAAGCGTTAACACCCACTATACACGTTCAATCAATTTAGAGCGTGATGCAGACTCACAAGCCGTAGTCGAGGCCTACATTCCAACCTCCAGAGCACTGCGTACACTTGAGCGAGTGGCAGAGGCATTAAAAGCGGATGAAAGCCCACGGGCTTGGTCTCTCGTTGGCCCATATGGGTCAGGTAAATCTTCATTTGCTGTTTTCCTAGCGCACTTGCTAGGCCCGTCCTCAGCAGTAGCAACTCAAGCCGCTAGGACAACACTGAAACAGAATGATCAAGCTGATTTGCGAAATAAGCTCACAAGTCTTACAAAAGGCAACGAAGGTTATTGCGCTATTCTGATAACAGGCAGCTCTGAACCGCTAGGTAGGCGATTGGTTTATTCACTCGCCAATAAAGCTGAAGAGATTTGGGCTGGCCGTAGAGGGAGGTCTCACTCAATTGTGGCGAAGCTCGCCACGTTGGCGGAACAAAAAGAACAACCGGCAACTACGGATATCTTGGTCTGCATAAAAGAGCTACAAGATGCGCTGGCCGGAATTGGCTATTCAGGGCTGCTAATAGTGATTGATGAACTTGGCAAGTTCCTGGAGTATGAAGCCCGCCACTACGGCGCGAATGACATTTTCTTAATACAATCCTTGGCTGAACATGCATTAACACCTCATGAGGCAAAATTAGCCATGGTCGTTATGCTCCATCAAGCATTCGAACAATATGCGCGCGGTTTGGGCGAGTCACTTAAAAATGAGTGGGTGAAAGTTCAAGGTCGATTTGAAAATATTCCGTTTTTGGAGTCATCGGAACAAACATTGCGTGTTGTGGCTGCGGCTATCGAGCACGATTTTTCACGGGCCGAGAGTAGCAGTATAAAAAAAGAGGCCAACCAACTTGCGCAGTGTTTTTCAGAGGCAAAGGCATTGCCTAGTGCAATGGGAGTCAAGGTGGCTTCTGATCTATTTGAAGCATGTTATCCGCTTCACCCCATTAGCGCTCTCATATTGCCGCTTCTATGTCAGAAGGTCGCTCAAAACGAACGTACGCTATTTAGTTACCTAGGGAGTAGAGAAGCACACGGATTTCAAGATGCGTTGAGTCGTTGTGACAAGGTAGGCGATTGGATTTATCCCTGGGAGATTTATGAATACTTCATGCTAAACCAACCTGCCGCACTGTTGGATCATTTTACCCATCGTCGTTGGGCGGAGGTCGTTACCGCAATTGAACGTCTGGGTGATACCACTGAAGATGAAGTTCACCTCTTAAAAACTATTGGTTTGCTCAACATTATCGGTGTGCAAGGTAATTTCAAGGCGTCTAACGAGTTGATAGCGCTAAGTCTACCAGCGGATAGGCCTATTAAAAAGGCAATTGAGGGCTTAACTCAGAAATCAGTTATTCAGTACAGAAAATTCAGCTCGGAGTACCGAGTTTGGCAAGGTAGTGACTTCGATCTTGAAGGGCAAGTGAGAGAAGAGGCCAGTAAGCTAGGTACTTTCAATCTGGCTGAACAGCTCAACTCAAGACATAGCCTGCTGCCTATCGTGGCGCGGCGTTATACCATCGATAGCGGCGCACTACGTTATTTTTTGCCGGTTTTTGCCGATGCTTCGAGCTATGAAAAGCTCGAAGTGAAGAGTCGTGATGCGCGAATTATCATCTATTTATCTGAGAACAACGATGATGAAGCCCTGTTTGCTGAAAAAGTGATTAACCGATTTTCCGCGCTGGATATAGTGGTTCTGTGCCGAAATGGTGATCATCTGCGCGAGATCCTTGCCGAGTCCCTGGCACTGGAAGAGATTCAGCGTAGTGCTCAAGCGCTACATACTGACCCCATAGCACAGCGAGAGTTTGGTGATCGTTATGCAGCGGCCTCTGCTAAAGAAGAGGAGCAGATCTCGCACTTGATTGAGGAGCCAAGGATTGGGCAATGGTTCTATCGTGCAGAACCTCTCGAAATAACAAATAAGAGAGCGCTCCAAGAGACGTTATCCTTTGTATTGGAAAAGGTATACCGTTTAAGCCCCAAAATATTTAATGAGCTGATAAATAGAGATAAACCCTCCTCACAAGCAAATGCTGCCAAAAACAAGCTTGTAATGGCAATGTTGAGCAGTGAAAAAGAGAAAGGTCTTGGCTTTGAGAAATTCCCGCCGGAGAAGGCGATTTATCGGGCTATGTTGTTAAAGTCCAATCTCCATATTAAAGATGAGAACGGTGATTGGTGCTTTAAAGGGCCTGCTTCGAATAAAAACTCAGACGATCCCTGTGACTTTTATGGTGTGTGGACAAGAGTGGATAAATTCTTGAGCACCACAGAGAAATCACCAAGGTCGCTTATTGAATTAAATAGAGAGCTACTGGCGCCACCTTATGGGATAAAAGAAGGCGTGCTGCCCATTCTCTATATGGCAGTGATTGTTGCTAATCAGCATGAATTAGCAATCTATGAAAATCGTGTTTTCAAACCGCGATTTACAGAAGAGATGGTAGAGCACTTCATGAAACGCCCTGATGAATTTACTTTTCAGCGCTTCAGAATAGCCGGGTTAAACTCATCCATTTTTAAAGAGTACTCAAAAGCACTCTTTAAAAATGGAAAAACGCAAGACCTGCTTGGCGTTGCTAAGCCTATTGCAAATTTCATGTTTGATTTACCGGAGTACACACAGAAAACCACTAGAGGGATTTCAAAGCGTACTCAAGCGGTGCGCGATGCATTCAAGCTCTCAAAATCGCCAGTTACGTTGTTGGTTGATGAGGTGCCTAAAGCGCTTGGTTTTGATCTAAAAGGGAAAGACCAAGATGATGGAGCCGTTGCCGGTTTGTCTCAGGCTTTAACGGAAACTTTACGCAAGCTTAAATACTGTTTCGAAGAATTAAAAAGTGATATGCGTCAGTTGTGTGCACAGGCTCTCCATTTTGATAAAGAGATATCATTAGAAGAACTGAGAAAATCTGCCTATGGTCGTTACAAAGGCCTAGAAGACTACACCATTGATAGAGATGGTCAGCGTGCCTTTATTTTGCGACTGATACAAAAAGAAGATAGCGATGAGGTTTGGTTTAGCGGTATTTTGACTTTTCTTGGGCGTAAGCCAATTGACAAATGGGGCGATTCAGACCGAGATTCGGCAGAGTATCGTTTAACCGAGTTTAGCCGCAAACTAAATGATCTCGAAAAACTTCGGCTTCATTATCAAGAAGTCGGTAACAAAGTGGATTCGGATTTTGATGTATACCTGATCCGTAGCATCAAAAAAGGTGCGCCGGACTACGATGAAGTCGTCGCTGTTGATTCGAAACGACATGAAGTCATAAAGAAAGCAAAACAAGATATAACTAAGAGCCTAGAAGAACTAGGAGAGCAAGAACTAGGCTTGGCCGCACTTGCTGAGGTGATAGATGAGTTTTTAGCGAAATACCGTGAATCTGGTAAACAACAGCCTGAGGCTACTAACTTGTCGCCAAAAAGAGCAGTTAAGGAGGTGAAATGAAGTGGCATGAATACGCGTTAAGCGCAGATGACAGTACTCGTCATGTATTAGGTATTTCAGGCGGAAAAGATAGTGCAGCACTCGCCATCTACATTAAAGAACACTACCCAGAAATCTCCGAAAAAATGGAGTACTTCTTTACCGATACAGGCGCAGAACTGCAAGAGGTCTACGATACCTTGGATAAGTTAGAAGCCTATCTAGGTAAAGAGATCGCTCGCCTGGGTGGCGAAAAGCCCTTTGAATATTGGCTGCGTCTCCATAATAATTACCTCCCATCGGCACGCCAACGTTGGTGTACGCGCACGATGAAAATCAAGCCCTTCGAGAAGTTTGTGGGCGACGATACGGTAATCAGTTATGTGGGAATTCGTGCTGATGAAAATCGTGAGGGTTATATCAGCCAAAAAGAGACAATCAAAGCCGTTTTTCCATTTGCTGAAGATGGCTTGGTAAGAGATGATATTTTTCAAATTCTGGAAGACAGTATCGGAATACCCGAATACTACGAATGGCGCAGCCGTTCAGGCTGTTATTTTTGTTTTTTTCAACGCCAAGATGAGTGGTTGGGTCTAAAGCGTAGGCATCCAGAACTTTTTGAAAAAGCTAAACAGATAGAGCAAGATGTTGCAAAACGAAAGTTTGACTGGGGAAAAGCCGAGGTTGAAGAATGTGGTGAGGGTTATACCTGGAGCCAGGCTGGTACGCTTGATGAGATTGTTATAAGAGCTGAAGAAAAAGAAAATAAGCAGGGTGGCTTTAAGAAGAAATCTTCTGAGCGATGGCAAGATGTTCTTCGAGATAACATTGACGATGATGACCCTGAAGATCAGGCTTGTTTGATTTGCTCTTTGTGAAATTATTGGCTAGACAAAAGAGACTGTGAATGGAATCTAAAAATAAAAAACAGAAAAATAATCCGATTGTCGCTCATATGACAATATCTTTATCCCGAAGCCATAGTTTTTAATTCTTCATCGGAGTGGCGTTAATGAATAACGGTCCGGGATTAAGTGTAAACCAGTTTTGCAACTCAATTGATGAAAAGGATCTTCGTAATTTTTTTGATTCAGGATTACTAAAAGTACTGGATGCAATTTTTGGTGGCAGAATCAATCAAAAAGAACTTAGGCGCGTGGCATGTTCTTTAATTGATTTTGATGGTTTACTTGCGGATGACGTAGGACGCCAGAAGATTTTAAAATTACTGTCTAGTGAAAAATCAAAAGAATTTCAAACTCGTGTTGGACGTGGTGGAGCACCAAGTGATAATAAGTATTGGTCGCAGGTTGAGATTAATCGTGCACGTGAGTTTTTTGGAATTTATCAAGAACATATCCAACCTCCTATTGCACCAGCAAGCACTACTGTATCTCCGGTCTATGGTCTTTTCGATCATCAACGAAAAGCTGTTAATCGATTATTAGAAAATTTATTAGAGGGTGAACGACGGGTTTTACTCCATCTTCCGACAGGTGTTGGGAAAACTCGGACGGCTATGCATGTGGTCGCAAACATCTTGAGATCCAATGAGCCTTCCGTAGTTGTTTGGCTTGCATCCGGCAAGGAGTTACTTGAACAAGCTGTATTGTCATTTCAAGAGGCATGGAAGTATTTAGGCAATCGTCCTCTCAATATAGGGACTATGTGGGGAGATCGTATGCCCGATCTCAATGCGTTTGAAGATGGATTCCTTGCTATTGGTCTCGCCAAGGGATGGGCTGTAACTTCCAGAAATGATCCAGATTGGGCAATACGTTTATCCCAACGTGTACGTCTTGTTGTGTTTGACGAAGCACATCAAAGCATAGCTGCTACATATCGGCAGATAACTGAAGAATTAACTTTGGATCATAAGAGTTCATTACTTGGTTTGTCTGCTACACCGGGGCGTACGTGGGCTGACATTGATGTGGATGGACAGCTCGCAGAGTTTTTTGCGCACAATAAGGTTGGCCTTGAGGTGCCGGGAGATAATCCAATTGAATACTTGATAGCGCATGGTTATTTAGCTAAACCCATATTTACGACATTGTTATCTGAACCTGGAATAAAGTTAGGTGATGAAGAGCTTGGTAACATATCAGATTCGTTGGATATTCCTAGTGAAGTTGTGGCAAATCTTTCTATGAGTGAACAGTATGTAACTGCTGTGTTAAATGCCATTCATAATCTACTCAGTGAGGGCCATACACGAATTCTTGTATTTTCTGCGACAGTTGATCATGCCCAGGTTCTTGCAGCAATTTTAGCCGTCCAAGACGTAAGAGCTGGGGTCGTTACTGGAACTACTCCCCCTCGAACTAGAGACCAGACAATTCGTACCTTTAAATCTGACGATTTTCGCCCAATGGTTCTTGTTAATTTTGGTGTTCTGACAACTGGTTTTGATGCGCCATCCGCGAGTGCTGTTGTTATTGCCCGGCCAACACGATCCCTTGTGTTGTATAGTCAAATGGTTGGTCGAGCTATACGAGGTCCTAAGGCTGGAGGTACTGAAACTTGCAAGATTGTAACAGTTGTCGATCCAAGTTTAGCGGGCTTCGGGGACATAACAGAAGCATTTCTTAATTGGGAGGACGTATGGACTTAACTACACAGAGCTATTCTATTATCAATACAGGAATGACCGTTGAGGCAATGCGTGACAGCGGATATAAATCCACAACTCATGCTCTAGCGGAAATTATTGACAATGCAATTGAAGCTGATGCGAATTCAATTGAGATATTCGGCGTAAGTCGCCCACACCCAGATACAGGTCGTATTACGCTAAGCGAACTTGCTGTATTAGATGATGGTCGAGGTATGGATGAAATTACTTTGCGTCGGAGTCTGCGATATGGCGATGGAACCCGTCAGGGACGAAAGGGAATCGGGAGATTTGGTGTAGGTCTTCCCAATTCATCATTGTCTCAGGCAACACGAGTTGATGTATGGTCTTGGCAGTCCGGCGTAACTAATGCCTTACATACATATTTGTCAATTGAAGAAGTGAATGACGGAGCCACTGAAATTCCTCAACCTAAGCATGAGCCGATTCCTTTAGTGTACAGAGAATCAGGTAATAACCCGCTAGGTGACTCAGGTACACTTATAGTTTGGAGTAACTTAGATAGAGTCGAGTGGAAACGCGCATCTACAGTATTCAAACATACAGAAATTTTGCTCGGACGCATTTATCGCCGTTTTCTTACTAAACCTAACGAACGTCTTCACTCTAACTATCAAGATGAAGCAGATAATATAGGGCCTCAGAGATATATTACCCTGATACCAGTTGTAGAAAACGATAGTATCGAAGTTTTGCAAGACGATATTGTCCATGTTCGACCAAATGATCCGCTTTATCTAATGACTAGTACTTCATGTCCAGAAGACTTTGGCCCAGGTCCGATGTTCACTGAGATTGAATCAAGTCCGTTTGAAATTCCAGTGACATTTAAAGGAGAAGAGCATATCGTTCGTGTGCGAGCTTCTTATGCAAGGCCTCATGTGCGCGATTCATCTCATCCGGACGCATCATGGCCAGAGGAATATTCTACTAAAGACGCAGGTAATACTCCCTGGGGCAAGCACGCTGATAGCAATATGGGGGTTTCGATGATGCGTGCCCATCGGGAACTTGAGCTAGATTCGTCATGGGTGAGTGGTGATGACCCGAGAGAACGATGGTGGACAGTCGAGGTTGATTTCCCCACAGCGCTCGATGAGGTTTTTGGAGTTACCAATAATAAGCAAGGAACAATGACTTTCCAACGTCTCGCACGATTTGACTGGAGACGTGAAGCCCTCCCTGATGAAGAAACAGCAGGTGATGTTAGAAAAAGGATGGAGGATGATGGTGATCACAGGGTTCATCTTTTAGAGTTGAGAAAACAAATTCAAAATGCAATCTCAATAATGCGACCTCGCGTAAAGGAGTCAAGACAAAAAAGGGGCAAGCGCCATACAGCAGACGAAGATCAAAAGGCAGATGCAAAGGCTACCGCAGCAATTAAGCGTCGTCTTGGAGAAGGACACAAAGGCGCATCTGATGTTGCAAAAGAATCTGGTAGCGAACAAGAGCATACTGAAGCACAAATTAACTCATTAGTGGATAAGCATCATTTCGCAAAAGATGATGCACTTCGTCGAGTTGCTGAGACGATTGAATCAGGAAATCGCGTAAGATGGATTCAATCTCATCAATCAAGTCCTGCTTTTTTTGATATTGATACATTACCTGGCGTTATACAGGTTGCTCTTAATACGGAACACCCAGTTCATTCGCATTTATACGATGTAATGCATCCCGATCTAGATGAGCTTTCAGACGAAGAAGTGAGAGAGCGACTGAAAAAAGCTGCTGCCGCATTTCGAATTTTAATTTATTCGTGGGCGCGATATGAGGACGAGCAGACGGATAAAATGAAGCGAATTGTTCGTGATGCCAGAATGGAATGGGGCAAGTATGCTGAAGAATTTTTTGATGAAGATGATGGATCAGTTCCGCCAACCGATATTATATAGTTGAATGAGATTAAAAGTGCAAAGTCAAGGTGAACAGGTTCGGGAACTTCTACGAACTTCAACTGAAAAGGCTTCAATTATTGCACCCTTCATAAAGGTTGGTGCTTTAAGGAATATTATAGATGTTATCCCCAAGGATGTATTTATTCGATGCGTCACACGCTGGTTGCCAGAAGATATCGCGGCTGGAGTTTCAGATCCAGAAATAATTTTCGTGTTAGAAGAGCGTGGTAATTATTCAATTTCTTTAGTAGATAAGCTTCATGCGAAGATTTATTTAGCTGATGATAGGTGCTTAACTGGCTCGGCAAATGTCACTTATTACGGATTAGGTGATGCGAATGGGGAAAATAACATTGAAATTCTTGTAGAAACAACAATAAATGATCCAAATGTAGTTAATACTTTGCATGCGATATCTTTGGTTGAACGGCCTGCCAATCAACTTGATGCAGAAAAAGCTAGACGGTTAGCAGATAACCTCAACACCACCTCTATAAAAACTGATGCTTTCTGGTTTCCTAAGAGCCGAAAAGCTGAACGAGCCTACGTTTTATATAATTCACCACCTATCGGATATGTGAGTAATGCTGATCAAAATTTACTTAATGATATCGCGGGAGCTAATTTGCAATCAGGACTTAATGAAGAGGAGTTTAGGTTAGCAATTCAAAAACTACTTTCAGAAATTCCATTAGCGAAATCGTTATTGAGTGGCGATAAAGATATGGTACTTACTCGGGCAGATGCTTTACCTCATATTTACCTGGCTTCGGACTCTAAATTTACTAAACATGATTTGTGGCAATCTTTTGTTAGTTGGATGTCATATTTCTTCTCCGACATATTAATCACTCAGGAAATTTCTGAAGTAGCTCTAAGACGCGCTCAAGTTATTAATGCCACCTAGTTAACGTTCCAAGTCGAGGTAGTCTTCGATATCGTCTCGATAATTCACGATAAATTCGCGTAAACGACTAGCTGTAATCTCTTTATAACCCCATCGCCGCGTAAAATAGATTGCAAGCCAATCAACGAGACGCATGACTTCAAGCGCCCACTCATGAGCCTCGCAAACAACACGCAAGAATTCCCCCGTAGTCTCATGCGATATGTCGCCTGTTTGTTCTAGATCAAGTTCACCTTGGGCAATCAATACTCCTATGTGAAATATTAAATTGATCGTTACTAAAGGGAAGATTTCATCTTGATTTCGTAATCCGCTATCAATTTGCGCTTCTAGCTCTGTCACAGTGGAATTCGCTAAATTTATGCAAAATTCTCTTAATTTATTACCTTGTTCCGCGAGGCTAATCAGGATAATAGCTCCAAAAATCTTTCTAATTATCGTAATGCACTGTTGGTGATTAAGCGGCCTTGCTGGATTAAAGACGCGTTGAGCATCAGTGGTTAGATCTAAGAGTGCACTATCAACGAGTTCTTCGCTCAACTGATCAAGAATTTTGGGTTGGTAAAAATCAAGAAAGGTATAACCAAGCTCTCCAAAAGCGTTGCCTAAATACTCTTCCATTCCAACGAAATGAAAGAGTTCGGCAGCATCATAATAGAGTTTGGCAGCAGCTTTGAAATTACCTTGGTAAGCCTCACAATTCCCAATTTGATGAAGAGTTTGTCCACGATTCACGCCAATTGAGGCACCTCTTTCATGACTAAGAGAATGACGATATGCAATTGCTGCTTCCCTGTATCTTTTTTGAGAAAGAAGTGAATAACCTAGAAAACCGAGAGCGTTAGAGATGTCGTTGTGCAGATCCTGATTACCATCTTCCGGTTGATCAGTTTCCTTGGAGGAGCGAAGTCGAGCGCGATAAACTTCGAAAGCTTGCCGAGAGTATTTTTCAGCGGATGAAAAGTCCTCAAGTTTTCGTGCGGCAATTGCTCGAGCTAAGGCTAACTCTGGCAATTCCTCTACTGAATCAATAATACTCTCTATTCGATCAACTAAATTGAGTCCTTTAGAAATTAGTGAATCATCGAAACTGCGAGAAGCTAAAGACATGAATTGCATAGTCAATTTTGATGCGTCTTCTAAATTTCCGGAAGTTAGAGCGAGTTCTGTTGCCTCAAGCATGATTTGGGCACCTTGTTCCGGTATTCGTAAAACGAAGAAATAACGCATTAAAGAACGAGCTATTAATATTGCAGTTTTTACGAGTTCCAGATCATTCTCTCTAGTTCGAGCGAGCTCTAGGGCATTCAAGAAATTAGGTAGTTCTACCCTATATCGTTGCATAACCTGAGGTGTGTCTTCTGGAGTGTCATACTTGAGTTCGAGTACTGCCACCATCATAGCGAAGTCTCGAACCGTAAAACGAACTACCTGTTCAAATAACTCTAGTTCATCGGTTCGCCCTCGATCTGTCACAAATTGACGAATAGGCGCTAGCAGTCGAATGCGACTCGGTTTCTCGTTTGTAGGGGTAACATCAATAAAGTGCCATTGGCGTAGCGAGGCCAATGCCTCCGCAGTGTCTTCTATATCGATCCATTTTTCTTCTATATAGAGACTATAAAGACCGGCGGGCGCTAGAGCTAAGGACCAGAGCAACTTTCGACTATCCTGCGAAAGGGTTGTATATGCAGTTTGGATACATAGATCCAAAGAGGTTTGTCGACTATGGTGCTTTCGGCCAGGCAATCGAATAGACTTAGTTCCATTCTTCTTTATTGCGGCCATAGCATTAGTAGTGCTGAAATAATGCACAGCCAATATTCCAGCAAACCGTATTGCCAATGGATGTCCATCACAAAATTGCAGTAATTCAGTTTCATTTGAATTATTATGTGATGCATCATGGTTTGCACAAGTTTCATTAAAGAGTGATTTGCTGGCAGATTCATCTAGCCCTTTAAGTTGTAGGCGAGTATCTGCTGAAAATCGGTACAGCATGACTTGGCTCGTTATAACAAACTGTGTATTTATAGTATCACGGTGCAATTGTGTTAAAGCGTCCTCGAACTCGTCCAGCCTGTCTAGCTTACTTTGCTCGATACCATCGAATACAATACATGCTTGAATATCATCAAGGCGGGATGGGAGTTCTTCTTCGCCACATGCTATGCCATCATCCGAAAGCGCGCTGCGTAGTACTATGATAAGTTCTGTAACGGTTCGGTACTCTTCGATGTTACACCACAACACCGTCCGACCTGATTCAATGCAGCTAAATGCCTGCAAGAGCAGTTCAGATTTTCCAATGCCACCAATTCCGCTAATCATCACAGACTCACCCAATTGCAACGCATTTGTAAGAGTCTTCAATTGAATTTCTCTGCCAAAGAATTGTTTAGATTGCCTTGGAGGGCGAAGACAGGATGTCGGGGACTGGATTCGATTCTTTAATCTTACGCGTGTACGATCAATTAAATTTTGCTTAATTTTTTTCAATTCTTCGGTTGATAGGCTTTGCTGTGCATCATGCTCCCGATGGCATGATGAACAGATGCGAATCAAATTATGGGGGTGATGAGATCTGCTAACCGACCATGAAACAATGTGCGCTGTGTCTACACCAATACCTGATCCGCAACGCGCGCATTGATTTTGGCTTTCAGCTCTTAAGTGATCTAGAATTGCCTTTGGAATACTAGGACGAGATTCGTCGGGACCACACCAATACCCGCCAAGCAATTTGTCAAATTCATTTAGTTCCCGTTCACTAAACCGAGTTTTTCCTTCATGTTCTACTGTTTTTAACGAGCGCAGGCCACTAGATTTCGAAAAACTATTTTTTGTAAACTGAAATAGAAGTTCTGCTGTAACTCCAAGGTAGAGGGAGGCATCCAAAGTTGTTAATAATCTGTCGTCTTCATCTACCATATCTTAAATCCAGTTCGGCTAATTAATTCATATAAACTTTTATCCGGTAAATAAAGGAGAAACTAATTATTCGGAATTTGGTTCGTCGGGTTCTGGTTGAATAAGTCCACTTCTTAATACAGCTTCAAAACCTGGAGTTTCAGCTTGCTCCTGGTCTTTTACTAAAATTATTATTCCCGCTTTCGTGAGATCTTTATTTTCAATTGCCTCTGCACCAATTGGATAGTTCCAGGCCAACAAACCAAGTTTTGGAACTCTATCCAAATTTGTTAAGGAAGGGATATGAGTCCATCCGCTATCTTTAGCTCCTTTTAAGTTAATGCCGGTAGTCAATATGTGTCGAATATCGCCTGATGTACGCACATGTGTGAAAGCTTGTTTCGCCCGTTCAGCAACATGTGTTTTATCAAGAGTTGCATAAGCATCTATTACACTATCGCAGCAGTGATCTGTCATAATGAGTCGTAAGACCGGAGCGCTTTTATTATCTCGTCCCACGAAGCATACCGCTCCTTCTGCCAAGGCGGGTACCTCAAGTCTCGTCGGCACTCCATCAACATTGGCATAATAGGCTTCCACATTCACCGGAAAAGTGGCAGGAAGTGTAGCTATCATTCCCACTCGTCCAAGTCCAGAAAGCACTCTTTGCTGTAATTCCAGGACGTGAGCTTCACGTAGACGTGCCGCTATAAAGAGATCGTTAGATCCAAGCACCTGATCAAGCTGTTCATGGGATACTGTGTCAATATGCTTTAGATTCCACTTAATCCAACACAGCTCGTTGCCAATACGGATTGCGGGGGTGCGAGCATCATCTCCGTATGACCAGTCCTGCACATTCAACGGTTTTGCCGTTCCTACCAACAACAGAATTCGCGGAACACCGAAACGTTGAAGGTCACACGCCGGAGTAAGAACTAACAAGACTTTATCCGGACTCAGATCAACAAGGACCACGGACTTGAGGCGGTCAATGTCGGTATTTTCGGACATTTTTAAAATATCGCCAAAAGCTACAGAAGCCTCTAGTGCACCCGGCAAGCGCAATCTTTCCGCATTCTGAGTCAACAAGCGTTCAACCAACTCTTGTAATTCTGGTGAACCGGCGACATAGGGAGGGGGATGGCTTGCGGCAGAAAACTGATTCAGTTCGATTGCTGCATTAATAATACCTGTGTCGCGTTCGATCTCGTGCTGGAGAACACGATCAAATACATCGACAAGATAGCTTCCTGTGGGTTGACCTTCGACAGTTAAAAGAAGTTGCTGGATTTGACCGATGTCAGAAAGACGCAATTTACGCAATAATTCAAGAGTTCTTTCGGTCGCCTTCTGCATGCCTTTCTCAACTGTGCAGAAGAAAGTAGCTAGTTTACGGGAATCTGTAGCGTTTTCAGCGAGGCGTTCAAGCTGGCGTTCAAGGCGATCAGTGTCCTCTAAGTCAGCTTTCCTGATGATTCTAAATGCTGAATCCAGCAAGCCAACATCGTCTCGAAACTCATCGCGTTTTGCTTCCAGGCGATGGCTACGCGACATGAGGATCACCAACGGTGGGTTATCGCGCCGTGCCGCGAGTACCTGATGGAGCTTGGTCTTTGATTCTTCTAACGCATTATCATCTTGTGTCTTACTGAAAAACAAATCGATCAAGATCAAATCAGCAGTGTGAGCGGCATCTATGAAATCTCGTCCAGAGGTCTCACAATTGAGGCCGAGCGCTTCGAGTTGATTAACTGCTAATTCTATGTATCGTTGGTCAGACTCTTGATCGCCAATGTAGGTTGCAAAGACCGGCTCACAGATTGCGCCAAGTTCATCCCGCAGGTTCCAAACTGCTGCTATATAATTGTCATCGGTTATAAGCTCATCGAATCGTCCGTTTGAGGCTGGTGGGTACGCTTCCGCAATTTTATTTCGGTGTTCTTCGTGCAGATCATCGTTGAAAGTAGGCCAAGCCTCATCTCCCGGATCAATATCTTTTACTGTTGGCACGGCATCGCAGACATCATCAACGACGAGTGCGCGTCTAATATCCTTTTCTTCAAGTAAATCATTAAGGCTCATACCTCGCTTCCATCCGGTAATTCGAGAATAAAGCGATGCAGACGGCCAGTCTCTGGGTTGCATTCTTCGTCAAGCTCTAGTGTGCCGCCATGATGTTGGGCTGCATCACGAGCGATATAAAGACCAAGCCCGCGCCTTCTTCTATTGTCTTTGAGGGAGAAGAACATTTTGAACACCTGTTCGCGGTTCTCTGGAGCTATACCGCGCCCATTGTCTTCAAATGTCACTGTCGGAGGGCCACTCGATAAGCCGATTTTTATCTCAGCTTTGAACGATGGTTCGCGCTCTGTTCGCATATCTAACCAGTAGACTGAATTTGAAATGAGATTTTCTATTATTTGTACGATCATGCCTTTTACAGCGCGTACGCGTAATGGACGACTTTGTGGGTCTAGAGCGACGGATACTTTATGCCGCTTGAACTGCGCTTCATGCGCCTCAATTGCATCGCGGATTACTTCGTCCAATGCGAATATCTCAGATCGTTGGCGGCCAGACACGCTAAGAGGGTCGAGAATACGAACTCGTTTCCCAATGCTCTTCATTTCTGCTTGAAGTGTACTGAAGTAACTTCGCAACCCATCAGGTACATCTTTGCCCGTAAGCTTGGTAAGAGCATTAAGAGCGTTTTCAGATGCTCTCGCCAATTCGTGAGCCACGACTTCAACCATCAAGCCAACGCCGGCCATCTCGACCATCTGGCGGCTTTCTTGCTCCACCTCCTCAATTCGTTTGCGAGCCTGTGCAGCAAACTCGGAAAATTCAAATAAGGTTTCCTGAAGATTTTCAATCGCCTCATCTCCCTCAGGAGGTGTAAGTTTTTTCAACTTTCGAATGGCGGTGCGCGCACGCTCCTCAAGTTTAGCGACTTTTGTCTGTGCGTCTGAAAGATCAACCTTTTGAAGCTTGTACTGCCGTTCGACATCACGCATGAACATGCCTAGCCGATCTTGAACGGCGTATCGCAGTACCTGAAGGAGTACGTATTCTTCCGACGTTTCGCGCAAACCCTCGCGATTGGTTTGGTCGACCAGCATAGGATTGCGGGTTCGCGATATATTCACGCGACCAATAAATTGTGTTTTGTTGAGAGTATACCCCGACCTTCGAAGCGCTCTCCGGTCAAGCTCCAGCCAATCATCCTCATCTTCGCCATATGGGAAAACCCTGAACCTATCGCGAAACAAAAGGATTCCTGACCATTTTTCCTGTAATTCCCGAACTGCACGCTGTTCGCCGATACTGTCGATGCCAGAGAGGCGTCGTCTGTTGTACCAGTGCGCCTCGAAACTGAACGGCCCAACAGAAGTAAGCGCTGAGTCTTCTATCGGACCATCTTTACCAATAATAGCAGCCTGAAGATCTTCTACTGGAAGCTTTAATGTTTGACGCTCGACTGGATGCTCAAAACCAAGATTAAGCGCTTCAAAATTGCAGGTAAGGGTCGGAGAGCCATCAATGATCCCATAAGTTCCGGTTACACGAGCATGTGCAGCATTGAGGATAGCGTTTGACATGATTGGAATTGCTATTCGTTCTCCATTCCAATAGATCGCGATACGAGGACGAGACCTTGCATCAGCAAATGGGTCTGTCAATCGAGCGAAATCATACTCAGCCATTTCTCGGACACGGGATTCAGTCCAATTTTCAACAAGATCGCTGATAACAATTGAGGTGCCAGACCAATCACTCTTTGGCTTGGCACTTCCGATCCTAGGCTTAACTGGTATTTGATCGAGCATGGCATCAACATCACTAAACTCTGCCCAGTCTATCTCGAGTATATTGAGTTTCGTGTCCGTAGCTCTAGCTGTCTCAACTCGTAGCCGTTCCCCAAGTCGCATAGCCGAAAGCCGACCAATACCCTTTTCACCAAGATACGGCGTTTCTTTGTCACCACGCAGGAGTGCGGCTTCAACCTCTTTCTTCCGTGACGGTGTACCAATTACGAGAAAATTTTGCTCCAGATCTTTTAGCGACATTCCGAGACCATTATCGGACACAGTGATCGTATTAAAATGCTTCTGAGCCATCTCGAATTGATGAGACAAAGATTCGATAGATGTTGTCTCATCAATGGCTGCTGCAAACCCTTCACGAGCACCTTCACTCGCCGTCGAAAGAAACTCTGACTTTATCTGAGCTTTTATCTCTTCATAGCTTATGCCCGAATCAATTTTGTTCTTAATCTGAAAATAAGCCCTCCTAGGAAGTACGATGTCGAATCGAATATCCACGCCTTTCTTGGTTCGTGCGTCGAATCCATTTTTGATAAGTTCATAGAACGCAATTATGTCTGAGCTGATTAGTTCTGAGCCAAGTTCTAATACTGTTCTTGCGGTAATTCGGAACAATTGAAATTTCCTTAAAGTTATCTTCTTACGAAGAATTTTGCCTAAAACCAGATTGGATCACTGATGCGCAAATAGCTCATTTATATGCAAGGCATTTCACAAAAAGTGTGGTTTATATAGAATCATCACCTATCATGTATTAAGGTAATTTGGCAAGCTTAATCTTAGTTAGGATATTGCAAAATTAATGGCTTATCCACTATGAAAGACAAGATATGGCTTGGGTTTAAATCATAAAAATATACCTTTATTTTCGAGAGGTGGCGGCTTAAATTTTCCACTATAATCAAAAAAATCGACGACCTGCTCTCGCATTTTGATTTTTATCCGCTCCACTAAAAGCGGAGTGTCTTTAGTCCAGTCATCATACCTCATCAAACTTACTTTCCCGGACGTCATGTGCGCTTTAACCAAATGAATGTTATCAAGATCACCATATAACTGAGTTGCGCACCCGATATAGATCCTTAGTTCTGGCGGCAAGTCACCTAGATATCTTTTATGAAAAATATAGCTGTGGCCTTCTGTCAACTCGCCAGACTGGAGAGACTCATACGCTTTCACACATGCTTGCCCTATAAGCTTCGGATTTCCTACAGAAAAGAGTGCTTCTTTTGCCTGTTCGATAGCCGAACTGTAACTATTATAAAAGAACTTAATATCCCTCTTTAAACTTTCAGGCATTTTGTTATATGGCTTTCTGCGGGCAAACTGGCCAAGTGCGAAATAAACCAATAGGTCATTGCGTCGTGCTTCTTGAGCTTGTTGAAATGTCTCTTCGCCAAAATAGTCTTTCAGCGTATCAAAGGCTTTTTTGTGTGATCCCGCGATGGAGCGAATGCGCTCCGAGAACTCAAATTCTGAGTTCGCAGGGATTCGGCCAAGGTCCAGGGTGGTTTCCCAAAAATCAGAAAATAGCGCTTTGTGTTTGTCGATTAACTCTTTGGTGATTTGTTTTGTCTGGGCGCGGGCTTGCCGTTCTGTAATCTGTTTCCAGTTGCGGCGAATGTGTTGGCGCTCGAAAAGAAAATGCTGCTCTTCAAGTTTGTCTTTGAATATAAAAAAAATACCCTGGCCAGCGGCGATGGCTGTCTCACCCAATGAATCTTCAAGATATTCTTTGAATTCAGATTGTGTATAGTAACGCTGAAATGTGTTTCTTGAAGTAATAACGCCATCTTTGTAAGGGGTGAATTGTCGAATGACGCTTTCACCTGCGACCATGACTGAAGCGATGAGAACTCGTTTAGCATATGAAAATGCTTTTCTGAGTGTTTCTCTGCGCTCATTGATATCTTCAATAACATTGATTACAAACCCGAGGTTAACAATGTCACGCTTAGTCGGTGCACTCTCTGGTTTGTGGACGGGGTCCCAACCTAAAGCATCGACTCCGTGGGCCTCTAGTTCTCGAACATCGTCACCTTTGCCGCAACCATAGTCTAGTACTGAGTGATTACCATCAAAGTAACCATGCCTGGCTAAGATTTGCATTGGGGATGACAATTTATTGCGATCAATTGCTGTTTTGTGGCGTTCGATTTTGCTGACGACAGATTCTGCCGAGGAGTTTTGGGTTGCTAGCTCCTCTTTTCGGTGAAGGCGTCCTGACTCATCTATAAAACACCCCTTTGTATTGATTAGGCGTTGCCAATTTTGTTTAAAACCGATGCTTCTGGGTTTTTCGTAAAGCCCAGCTTCTTCACCTTCGGTAGTTATCTCTTTGAACAAAGCATAGAGCGGGTAGTCCTCATTAACGAAGGTCTCTTTACGGTGAAGGATTGGCGGATTGTCTGATTTAGCGTAGTTGGCTTTGCGGACAGATAAGCGCTGTAGATCGACTGTATAACTGTGTTGCAGCTCAGGATAGGCGTATTCATCAAAGCGTGGATAACTGAGGAAGGTGACTTTGAAACTTTGCTTTGAGAATTTGACCAAGTTCCAGTCCTTGTCAGCAATCTCGAACATATTGGCCATTTGCGAGGTAAGCGTTGCTAGCGCTTCAGGAATATGGGTAAAAGCGCTTTTATGGATATAAACTGCATCAGGTAATTGCTTGCCAATAGGCAAGGTTTTTACGAGTTCCTGATATCTTGGGAATTCTATTTGAGTCAATGTGTTGATCTTATGTGTTGTGTTATCCAGTTGTCGCTTTTCTAAAGATAAGAGTCAATATGAATCTTACACTCATGCCCATAACGCACCTATCGGTACAGCAAATAGCCCATCACCAAATGCCGTGGTGTGATCGCCATCATAAAGCAAGATACCCAGTTTAAATCTATCACCAGTGATATTTTGAAAACGCTTTAGCCCGGCAAAATCCTTGGCGTTCAAGGTGGCCGCCGCTTTAACTTCCACGGCGAAACAGTCCCCTATGCCGTTCTCAATAATGATATCGACCTCTACTTTATCCTTGTCTCGATAATGAAAGAAGTGCAGTGGTTCATCGATCCACGTTGCTTGTTTACGCAGTTCGTTATAGACAAAGGACTCCAGCAATAGTCCAAAATCTGCCGGGTGTTGTATCAATCGTTCCCGAGTAATTCCTCGGATGGCGCACATCATACCCGTGTCGATAGAGTGCATTTTGGGTGTTTTAATGAGTCGTTTGTACTCGTTGGAATGCCATGCTGGAAGTTGCTCCACCAGAAACAACTGTTCCAGTAACGCCAAGTATTTCTTGATGGTAGGGCGGTCAAGCCCTACTTTATTGCTCAAATCGCTAATGTTAATCAATTTCCCCGCATAGAAGGCCGTGAGCTTAAGTAGCTTAGTCATTAGTTCGGGATGGTCAATATGCGTTAGATCCTGGATATCTCGCTGAATCAGAGTGCTGATGTATTGCTGATACCAAGCCGTTCTACGTCGTTCACTTGAACGTTGCAGTGGCTCTGGAAAGCAGCCAGTGACAATACGCTGTAGCAGATGATCCCTAAGACGAGTCTCCTTGGTTTGAGGAGGCTCCTGTGACAGTGTTTTGCTCAAAAATGTGGGCGGGTGGCCTTGGATTTCACATTCCGAGAGCGGGGTTAAGCGCACGGACTCCATGCGACCCGCTAAGGAGTCTGATAACTGTGGCAAGAGTAAAGCATTGGCCGAGCCTGTTAGCAAAAAGCGGCCGGGCTGCCGGTTCTCATCCACGGATTGTTTGATCGAAACGAATAGCTCAGGTAAGCGCTGTACTTCATCCAACACAATCTGCTTTGGCGGTAGATTACGAATAAACCCCACCGGGTCGGCTTTGGCAATCTCAAGCTGTGCCTGATCGTCCAGGGTAATGTATTCCCATTCGTCATTGATTAGGCTTTTTACCAGGGTGGTTTTCCCTACCTGGCGAGGCCCCATAACAAACACAACCGGGGTGTCAGTCAGGGCTTCTTTTACATTCTGAGTGGCATAGCGAGGATACATAAGAAAGTTATTAGTTCGTCCAAATGAGAATATTCAATCGTCCAATTGAAATTATATCACCGTCCAATTGGTTTAATCAAGGCCGTCTGATTGATTTTAATGGTGGTGCCAGTAGTCTATGAATAGTTCCTGTGAGAGAGAGTGTTTATGTGACAACATCTTGTGTGTATTCCCAAAGCTGAGGTGTTTACGCGGTATAACGTAAATCTATGCCACCTACATAAGACATGTGTTTTTGCTTAATTTTGCTTGCCAAACAATAAAAATCTAGTAAGATACGCCTCTCTTGAGTTTTCAACTATTTTTGTTGTGGAAAACACTGGTGGTATGCTGGTTCCTTTACCTCTCGCTATTTATTAGCTGGTGGGAGTGCCAACAACCTCGTTAGCCGAAATACGCGGTTTTGAGAAACGAGGTCTCGAAGTTATTTTTCTATAATGATCAGTAACTTGGGTGGTTGCCGGTAAAACAGGAATAGAGTCGCATCCCCTTGGGGACGCGAACCCCTGAACAGTTTATTTCCCGTGATTTTTGTTTAGGCATCGCTTGACGGTTAGCACCGAGGGTATGTATCAGGAATTGTTGGTTTTCTGAGTAGCAGCGCCTAGCTGTTTGTTACTTGATGTTGGGACTAATTCGTTTTTGCTTTTGAGCAAGGCATCAATCATTAGAGGTACCATAAGCTTAGCGGCCAGTTCCAGATTGGGTTTTCCTTTAGAGGGAAGCATTGTGATCTTTGTGTTTCGATGTGTCATGTGTGTGTTCCGCAAAGCGAAGAATAGTCCTCTGATATTTCCAGTTACACCCAACTTTCAATCAGATACCCTTGGGCACCCGTTCCAGCTAGTCACGAGAATGAACCTATGGCCCTCGCGTGGTTAGAAATCACCTTGTTGTAGCGGCCAATTGATTGCTCGATGCGGCATAACTTAGCCTCAAATGTTCTGATGCATGGTCTTTACAAAGGTGCCGCTTCCTAGGGTGCGATCACCCTTCGATATCGGCAAGGTTCTGTTCAGGTTTATATGATTGTTCAGCACCATAAATCAGTTCATCTTTTTTTGAGGCACACAATTGAGGGGATGAAAATAGGAGTTATCTGCAATTCAATTGTGTCCTCTATGGCGTTGATTTTTCATCGCGCTAAAAGGTGAAGCGGACGCATAAGATTGGTATTTGTTTTGTTGCTTGAACAAGCGCGAAAAGTGGTGATGTGTTTGATATTTTAAAGAGCCTTGGGGATATTTTCACGCTCCACTCACGCTCCACTCACGCTCCACTCACGCTCCACTCACGCTCCACTCACGCTCCACTCACGCTCCATAAATGGGACAGTCGTGGACAACGCCAGACAATATGGCGTGTGTCTTGATTAGTGTAAAAGCTGATAAAAAACAGTAGAATACGTGGTTTGTGATTGTCTGGTGTGGTCTGAAAATATGGTGCCGAGGAGAGGACTTGAACCTCCACGTGTATTTTAGCTAAATCTTACTCAGTCATAGCCTTTCTGGCTTCATCGAGCGTTATCATCAAGGTCATATCATTCGTTGGAGATTCCTGAAACCCCCAGCGTTGATAAAAACTCCTGGCTTTATCCGATAACGCATGGACAAGCAGGGCGCGGATGCCTGCCTGTTCGGCAACAATAAGAGTGCGTTGAATGGCATCCTTCAGCATCCCGATGCCAATGTGTTTACCCTGCCAGTTAGCATTCACGGCTAGTCGACCCAGTACCATGACAGGAATGGGGTCAGGCATATTCCGACGGACTTTTCCTGACGTATCTTCCCTGGCGATTGCACCCACCGCTAATGAGTAATAGCCAATAACGGTATTGTCTTCACAGACGACAAAGGTACGTGAGGCCCCGCTGTTCTCATTCTTTATCGCGCGACGCTGCAACCAGTCATTAAGCGTAGTGTCTCCACAATCAAAGGAAGTAACATCATGTGTATCAGCAATGGGGCAGGGGGCATTTATTCCCATGGCGCCTTGTGCGCCATGAGATTGCGCAGCGCAGGATTGTCTTTGACGGGTGCATCCAGCGCCGACATGAAGGCAACGAAATTCGCTTCGTTGAGACTAAAAAGCCGCTGATCAAGCAGAATATTTTCGGCTTCGCGACAGGCAGTTTCCAGCATGAAATCTGAACGGTTTTTGCCTAATAGGGTGGCGGCCCTATCAATCAAGCTGCGTTGTGAATTCAATGCCCGCAAATTGATGGGAGCCGTACGGGTTGCTGACTGTGTCATATCAATACCTCCAGGAACTGCAATAATATGCATTATATTGTATATCGGATAGATATACAATATCTTTAGGGATAATGGTTGGGAGTACTGCGAAACAGGGGTCGCTGTACCTAACCCCAAATTTGAGTGCAGTTTCAGTGCAGAAAAGCATCATGAGCAAGCTCAAGGCTTTTAGCACCAGAATCTTAAAAATCTTAAAAATCTTAAAAAACTGTAACCTATAGTGTAGCTTTTAAAGATTAAATTCTATAAATACTTATAAATCAATGATGTAACACCTATGCATCATTGGCGTGTGGCTGGGGACCGATTTTTCGATTGTTTTAGCGGCGGTACTGATGATGAGGCTCGTTTTTTTGATGACGAAAGAGGGATGGTGGTTAAACCACTTAAATTTCAGTCACGCTGAATCGCGCATCATAAGTACGATTTAGCGTGACTGAAAATATTACGGTTTAGCGAGTGGTTTGTCTATCTGTGATCACGTTTCCTGTGATCACGCTTCGACGGGCAGTTCGGGGTCGTTGCCCCAGTCTGACCACGAGCCAATATAGCCTTTGATGTTTTGATAGCCCAACGATTTCAACACGATATAGCTGTGTGCCGAGCGGTGGTGGCTGTGGCAGTAGATGATCACCTCTTTGTCGGGCATCACATCAAGCGGGATGTAGAGCAGTTGCAGTTCGTTGGTATCTTTGAGGCGCAAGTTGTACTGCTGATCAATCGTGTGAATCCACTCCAGATTGACAGCCCCGGGGATATGGCCACCTCTGAGCGCGCGTTTGTCGCTGCCTGTATATTCGCCGGGTGAGCGGACATCGAGCAGTACGACGTTGGGATCGTTTAGTTTGGCGAGGATCTCTGCTTTTTCTATCAGGCCATTTTGGGTGTAGGCCACTGGGTATTCCGATGGCCTGGCGGACTCTATCCCGGCGCTGACAGCGTGATTTTCATTGATCCACGCCCGCAGGCCGCCATTGAGCAGCGAAGAATGTTGATGACCAATGACATCCAGCGTCCATAACAGGCGGCATGCTTTCGCGCCGCCTTCATCATCATAAGCGACAACATGACTCTCTGGGGTGATGCCAGCGGTGGAGAGCACTTCGCTGAGTGCTTCGGCTGAGGGTAGCAGTCCCATAACGGGTGGCTTACTGCTGACGATCTGTGAGTACTCGATATGGATTGCATCAGGAATGTGATTGCGTGCATAGATGGGTGCACGGGACAGGTCGATAATGACGAGGTTGTCTTCATCGATGTTGGCTTCAAGCTCTTCGGCTTCCGTGATCAGTGGTAATAACGGTTTAGTCATTGTTTGTTCTTAGTCCCTGTTAAGTTTCGCTGCGCTATTTTTGCGTCATTGTGTGCGTGTTGTCTAGTAGGTATGTTCAAATATTTTAATAAATCAGGAATAGCGGTTATTCCAGCATTACTGGATGGTATTTTATGATTTGTATTTATTTAACTGGGTTTGAAAAGCTGCTGTATTCACCATCACCATTAGTTTGTGGTGAGGGTAGGGTATCTCGTGCTGGGGATCAAAACGGGTTTGGGCTATTTAGTTGTGAGCACCATATTGTGAGAACGGGGTCACTTTGGCATTGTTGTAATGGTGGTGAGTTGCTGCGGGTAGATTGCGGTGAAAAGCATTTTTTGAGTAGGTGGTGGAGTCAATGCTGTGGTCAGTAATCGAGTGATGATGAGACATAATTATCACGAGACACTGCATTGCGTCCCGAACGTCTCTCATGATTATTGCTTCTTTATTATCGCACTTATTGACGGCAATTAGATGTGTTTTGTCGCGGGTCATAACCTCTCCTTCGTTATCCATTATGTCGGTTAGAGGGTGGATAACTGAAGAGGCGATCGTGGCAATTGTATTATTTTTTTAGTTCATCGGTTAGATGAGGCTGAATGCCCTGAAGAATGGCTTTGAAAATTTTTGGGTTACCCGCGACCAGATTACCCGTTTCGAGAAAGTCGTGGCCGCCGCTGAAATCCCCAATCAGTCCGCCTGCCTCCTGTACCAGCAGGATACCCGCCGCCATGTCCCACGGCTTGAGTGCAATTTCCCAGAAGCCGTCGAGCCGACCGCTGGCCACGTAGGCGAGGTCAAGCGCGGCAGAGCCGGCGCGACGGATGCCGGCGGTCTGCAAGTGCAGTGTTTTGAAGGTTTCCATATAGGCGTCGAGATATTGTGGATGGCGAAATGGAAAGCCGGTGCCGAGCAGTGAACCCGGGAGCCCTTTGGCTTTGCTCACGCGGATGCGTTTGTCGTTGAGAAAGGCGCCGCCGCCGCGTGTCGCGGTGAACAGTTCCTGACGAAGCGGGTCGTAGATCACGGCTTGTTCGATATGATTGTTGTGTTGCAAAGCAATTGAAACACAAAACTGAGGAAAGCCGTGCAGATAATTCGTTGTGCCGTCGAGTGGGTCGATGATCCAGCGATATTCGTCCCCTTTGTGCATGCTGCCTTCCTCGGCGTAGATGCCATGCGTTGGGAATGCCTTGCGCAGCGCGGCGACGATTTCCGCCTCTGCCTGACGGTCGACATCACTGACGAAATCGTTGAGCCCTTTTGAGGTGACATTCAGGGTGTCGATGCGGTCAATATTGCGCATGATGCTGCTGCCTGCACTGCGTGCGGCACGGACGGCGATGTTCAGAGTTGGATGCATGCTGGAATGGTCACTTTTAAGGTGGCAAATTTCTTCGGGGGCTAAGAATATCAGAGATTCCCCTGCGGGTGGTATTCCGTGAGGCCGATTTGGTGCATTAAATCCACTTGATTGCAGCCGCGGGCGCACTGTATGGTGGCGCGATGTTAAAAAATATACGCATTGTCATGGTCAATACCTCTCACCCCGGTAATATCGGTGCGGCTGCACGCGCTATGAAAAACATGGAGTTACAGTCACTTTATCTGGTTGAACCAAAAGTCTTCCCGAGTGCTGAGGCGACTTCACGGGCCTCCGGGGCGGATGATCTGCTCGCGCATGCGGTGGTTTGTGACACATTGGATGAGGCGCTTGCCGAGTGTTCGTTGGTGATTGGCGCCAGCGCGCGGTTGCGCAGCATCGCCTGGCCGCAGCTCGATCCGCGACAGTGCGCGGCGCAGGTAATGGCGGAGTGCGGTAAAGGTCCAGTGGCGCTGGTTTTTGGGCGTGAACATGCCGGCCTGACCAATACTGAGTTGAGTCGCTGTCACTATCTGGTCAATATTCCGACCAATCCTGAATATCCTTCGCTGAATATCGCAGCAGCGATACAGGTGGTCGCCTATGAGGTGCGGATGTGGGTAGAGGCCCACAACGATGGGGCGCACAAGCCCGCGGTGGAGCAGGTTGAGCTGGCCACAGTCGACGAGGTCGAGCAATTTTACGCGCATTTAGAGACGGTGATGATTGAGAGTGAGTTTCTTGACCCTGCAAAGCCTAAACATTTGATGCATCGCTTACGCCGCCTTTATAATCGCGCACGGCTGGAAAAACAGGAGCTGAATATCCTGCGCGGGATTTTAACGGCGGTTCAAAAACGTCGTTAATCAGGGAGTCAAAGACTTTTTGGGTGTCTTGTTTAGTACGCTCACAATAAAGCGCTTTTACGCCCGCCTTCATGTGCTGTGTTAAACTTTCGTTAGCGCTCTAATGGGCTCAATATTAGTCAGGAAAAATCATGTTTGATCGTGTGCGAGAAGATATTCAATGTGTGTTTGAGCGTGACCCAGCGGCACGCAATACCTTTGAAGTGCTGACGACTTATCCGGGGGTGCATGCCGTACTGTTTCATCGCTGCAGTCATACCTTGTGGAATTTTGGTCTGACCTGGCTGGCGCGAATGTTTTCGACATTGGCGCGCTGGTTGACGGGCGTTGAGATTCACCCGGCGGCGAAGATTGGACGACGTTTTTTTATTGATCACGGCATGGGTGTGGTGATTGGTGAAACCGCTGAGATCGGTGATGACTGCACGCTCTATCATGGCGTGACGTTAGGCGGCACCAGCTGGAATAAGGGTAAACGCCATCCAACGCTGGGGAATAATGTCGTCGTCGGTGCAGGTGCCAAGGTGCTGGGGCCGATCACTGTCAATGATGGCGCGCGTATCGGCTCCAATGCGGTGGTGTCCAAAGATGTACCGGCGGGTGCGACGATGATCGGGGTGCCGGGGCATATCGCGCGCAATAATAAAGATGCGGATGTTAAAAAGCGTCGCGAGTTTGCCAAAAAAATCGGTTTTGATGCCTATGGTGTATCGCAGGATGCCGCGGACCCGGTGTCCAATGCGGTTAACTGCATGCTGGATCATATACATGCAATGGATGGGAGAATAGAGGCGTTGAACGCCGCGCTCAAGCGTATGGGGGCTGACGTGGATGTCACGCCATTGCCGGAGCTTGATATTTATAATATTGATTTAGAAGGGAAAAAAGACATTCCACCGGCTGCTGACGCGGTGACTGATGAGAGTGATGGCGATCGGAAATAAATCTTGACTAAAACGATCAACAATGTAGAATGCTTATTACCTTACAAATACAAAGGTAGAACGATATGAAACTGACAACAAAAGGACGCTACGCAGTGACTGCGATGTTGGACTTGGCGCTACATGCGCAGGAAGGTCCAGTGCCATTGGCTGATATTTCACAACGTCAGGGTATTTCACTCTCTTACCTGGAGCAGTTGTTTGCCAAGTTACGCAAGCAGGGTCTGGTGGATAGCGCGCGTGGCCCGGGTGGTGGTTACCGCTTAAGCCGAGATTCAAATGATATTGCTGTGGCAGATGTTGTTACCGCCATTGATGAAAAAGTGGATGCGACGCGTTGTGGTGGCATGGGTAACTGTCAGGATGGTAAGCCGTGCCTCACCCATGAATTATGGGCCGATTTGAGCCGTCAATTGTATGAGTTTTTGGAAAACATTAGTCTGGGGCAGCTGGTTGAGCGCAACGCGGTTAAAGACATCGCGGCGCGTCAGGACAGTTTGCAGAAACAGAGTCAGGCGGCCTCATTTTCGACTACTGTTAACGGTGGAGCAAGTTAACCCGCATTGCATGCTAGTTAACGAGGGGTGATGTCCATATATCTGGATCATAATGCAACAACCGCAGTGGATAGCCGAGTGCTTGATGCTATGTTGCCTTATTTACAGGGCTGTTATGGCAACCCCTCAAGTGGACATAGCCCTGGGCGTGAGTCGAAGCAGGCGCTGGAACACGCAAGAGAGCAGGTCGCGATGTTGGTGGGTGTGCAGCCGATACAGGTTGTATTTACCAGTGGCGGTACCGAGGCCAATAACCTTGTGCTGCGAGGTGTGATGGGGCTTGCTAATGCGGATGCTGGTTTTGTCGTCAGCGCGCTGGAGCACTCATCGATTTTGCAGTCGGCGTCCGCACTACAGGCGGCGGGTGTGCCGCTCACTGTTGCAGAGGTTAATGATGATGGTGTTTTATCATCAGGAAAGTTTGAACAGGCGTTGAATCAGAGTAATGCTGCTCTGGCATCGGTGATGCTGGCGAATAACGAAACAGGCGCAGTGCAGGATATTGCGCAGTTGAGTGAAGTGGCAAGAAGCCGTGGTGCTGTGATGCACACCGATGCAGTACAGGCATTGGGTAAAATGTCGGTGAATTTTGAGGCGTTGGGGGTGTCGGCAATGAGCCTCTCCGCGCATAAGATATACGGCCCGAAAGGGGTCGGTGCACTGGTCATTGAGAAAGGGCTGGCACTGCAACCGATGTTGTATGGTGGCGGCCATGAAATGGGATTAAGAGCCGGCACTGAAAACTTGTCTGGTATAGTGGGTTTTGGTGTTGCTGCCGAGATGGCGCAAGATGAATTAATGGCGCGAACGGATCATTGTGATCGGTTGCGCAGACGTGCTGAACAGGCGTTACAGAAGATACCAGAAGTCGTTATTTTTGCGCAGCAGGCAAAACGGCTGCCGAACACTATCTTCTTTGCTGTACAGGGCATTGAAGGATCAACGCTGTTGATGAGCCTTGATCGTGACGGCATCGCCGTTTCAAGCGGCTCTGCCTGTACAAGTGGCAGTGGTGAACCGAGCCATGTGTTGCGGGCGATGGGCGTAGAAGAGAGTTTGGCTTATGGCGCAGTACGGGTGAGTTTTGGTAAGAGCAATACTATCGAGGAAGTCGATTTATTGATGGCGTCGCTACAGCGACAGATCGAAAGTTTATTGAAGTTAAATAGTGCCTGGGCGTGATGTGGTGTTTCTGCTTAGAGTCTAAATGTTTTAAGGAATGGTTGAGAATATATGAGTAATAAAGAAAAAGTACCTGTGTATCTAGATTATGCTGCGACCACGCCGGCAGACCCACGAGTGGCAGAGAAGATGATGGCCTGCCTGACGATGGATGGCGACTTTGGCAATCCGGCTTCGCGTTCGCACGTGTTTGGCTGGAAGGCGGACGAGGACGTTAAACAGGCGCGTGAGTATGTTGCTGCGCTGGTCAACGCAGACCCCAGAGAGATTGTCTGGACCTCGGGCGCGACGGAATCAGATAATCTGGCGATCAAAGGTGTTGCTCACTTTTATCAGAAAAAAGGTAAGCATATTATCACCTGTAAAACCGAGCATAAGGCCGTGCTGGATACCTGCCGACAGCTGGAACGAGAAGGGTATGAAGTGACCTATTTAGAGGTCGAAAATAGTGGCCTTCTCGATATCAAAGCATTGCAGGATGCAATTCGTGAGGACACCATCCTGATCTCTATTATGCACGTGAATAATGAAACCGGTGTGGTGCAGGATATTGACGCCATCGGTGGGCTGGCACGTAGTAAGGGTGTTATTTTTCACTGTGATGCTGCGCAGAGCGCAGGCAAAATTGACATTGACCTTGAAAAAACGAAAGTCGACCTGATGTCTTTCTCTGGTCATAAAGTTTATGGCCCGAAAGGGATTGGCGCATTATATGTGCGTCGTAAACCGCGTATACGTATAGAGGCGCAGATGCATGGCGGTGGTCATGAACGCGGTATGCGTTCGGGCACACTGGCCGTTCATCAGATCGTCGGCATGGGTGAAGCGTTCCGGATCGCCAAGGAAGAGATGGCGGTAGAATCAGCACGTCTTCTTGCGCTACGCGAACGTCTGCTGAATGGTTTTACTGATATGGAAGAGATCTATGTCAATGGTGATCTGGATCATCATGTGCCGGGGTTACTGAATGTCAGTTTTAATTTTGTTGAAGGTGAGTCGTTGATCATGGCGCTGAAAGATATCGCGGTCTCATCTGGGTCTGCCTGTACTTCGGCCAGTCTTGAGCCTTCATATGTGTTACGTGCATTGGGTCGTGAAGATGAGCTGGCACATAGTTCGATACGTTTTTCATTGGGACGATTTACCACTGAAGCGGATGTGGATTACACCATTGGGCTGGTGCGACAGAAAGTAGATAAGCTCAGGGAACTCTCGCCTTTGTGGGAGATGTATAAAGATGGTGTTGATCTCTCAAAGGTTCAGTGGGCAGCACATTAAGCAGGTTAGGAGAAGATAAAATGGCATATAGCGATAAAGTTTTAGACCACTATGAGAATCCACGTAACGTAGGTTCTTTCGATAAAGATGATCAAGCGGTAGGTACTGGCATGGTAGGCGCGCCGGCCTGTGGCGATGTCATGAAACTGCAGATCAAGGTTAGCAAAGATGGCGTTATTGAAGATGCCAAATTTAAGACCTATGGTTGTGGTTCTGCGATCGCCTCGAGTTCTTTGCTGACCGAATGGGTTAAAGGCAAAACGCTGGCCCAGGCAAGTGAAATCAAGAATACCGAGATCGCTGAAGAGTTAGCACTGCCACCAGTGAAAATTCACTGTTCAGTGCTGGCTGAAGATGCTATCAAGGCTGCGGTTGACGACTACAATAGTAAAAAAACCGCTTAATGGTGGTGTAACAGCATTGATTGAGATGAGAAGAGTGTTATGGGAATTACAGTAACAGAATCTGCGGCTAGGCATATTGATGGCTATCTTAAGACACGAGGTAAAGGCGTAGGCTTGCGCCTGGGCGTCAAGACGTCTGGCTGTTCAGGATACGCTTACGTCTTTGAAGTGGCGGATGAGATTGAGAAAGATGATGTTGTGATCGAAGATTTCGGCGTCAAGGTGATTGTGGATCCTAAAAGTCTACTTTACCTTGACGGCACCGAGCTTGATTATACGCGTGAAGGGTTAAACGAAGGTTTTAAATTTAATAATCCAAACGTTGCAGACACCTGTGGATGTGGCGAGAGCTTTACAGTCTGAATTTTAGCGCTGTAATAGATTAGGTTTTAGCCCGTCATGGAGTCAATTTTTTCCAAAGATTACTTTACGTTGTTTAGTTTGCCTGTGACTTATGATGTCGAACAGGAGGCTTTAACGCAGCGCTATCGTGAAATGCAAGGGATGATACATCCTGATCGCTTTGTTAATGCTACCGCGAAAGAACGTCGAGTATCGGTACAGATGACGGCTTTGAGCAATGAAGCCTATCAAACGCTGAAGTCACCGCTGAAACGTGCCCGCTATCTATTGCAGCTACGTGGCGCGGATATCGATGATGCAGTAACGAATAAAGACATCGCTTTTCTCACAGAGCAGATTGAGTTGCGTGAACGCCTGGATGAGGTGCGTCATAGCGATGATGCTGAAAGTGAACTACATAAGTTTGCCAGTGAACTGCAAAGTCGTATTATCAATTTACAGCAGGCATTGCAGGGCGCATTTTTGGATGATGCTACTGCTGGGCTAGCGAAAGCGCAGCGGCTGTATGATGAGATGCAATTTATTTCGCGATTGAATGATGAGCTGAACGAGATTGAAGATGCGCGCGACTAAACAAAGGTCGGTGTGATGCAAAGGATTATTGATTAGATTATGGTGCTGTTTCAGATAAGCGAGCCCGGGGAGGCGCATGTTGCGCGTCAGTATCACCTCGCCGTGGGCATAGACCTGGGTACGACCAATTCACTGGTGGCAACGGTGCGTGATGGCCGTGCTGAAACGTTGATTGATGCCGATGGCAATCATCACTGTCCTTCTGTGGTGCGTTACTTTGCAGATAAGGCGCCCGTGGTGGGGCAGGCTGCAAAAGATGCGGCATATCAGGACCCGCTAAATACCGTGGCATCAGCCAAGCGTTTGATAGGTCGAGGTTTGGCGGATATCGGCACCACAGCCAATAAACTGCCCTATGAGTTTGCCAAATCAGAGAGTGGCACGCCGCTGATTCGTACTGTCGCGGGTGATATCAGCCCGGTCACCGTCTCCGCCGATATCCTCAAAACCCTGATGAAGCAGGCTGAGGCAGAACTGGGCGGTGAGCTGGATGGTGTTGTGATCACAGTGCCCGCCTATTTTGACGACGCACAGCGTCAGGCCACCAAAGATGCCGCACGGCTTGCTGGACTCAAGGTGTTGCGACTGTTAAACGAACCGACCGCAGCGGCGGTGGCTTATGGCCTCGATAGCGGTTCCGAAGGTGTGCATGTCATTTATGATTTTGGTGGCGGTACCTTTGACGTTTCAATCTTGCGATTTAGTCGCGGCGTGTTTGAGGTGATGGCCACGGCGGGTGATTCTGCGCTGGGTGGTGATGATGTTGATCACGTGCTGGCCGAGTGGATCATGCGACAGGCAGGCCTGGGGGATGAGATTGAACATCGTCAGTTGCGGCGTGTCATTGGCGAAGCCAATCGCGTCAAAGAGGCGTTGACGACCGCCGATGTTGCACCCTTTACGGTTGAGGACAGTGATGGCAATCCATGGCAGGGTAGTCTTAGTCGGGCCGAGTTTGAAGACTTGATCGACCCCTTGATTCAGCGCACACTGCGCCCCTGTCGACGTGCCCTGCGTGATGCAGGTTTGACCACCGCCGATATTCAGGATGTAGTGATGGTGGGCGGCTCAACCCGAATTCCACGGGTGCGCGAATCTGTCGGTCAGTTCTTCGGGCGTGAACCGATGATCGATATTGATCCGGATAAAGTGGTCGCGGTTGGCGCTGCGATACAGGCCGATATTCTGGTGGGCAATAAGCCGGGCGATGAGATGTTGTTGCTGGATGTGATTCCGCTGTCGCTGGGGCTGGAGACAATGGGTGGACTGGTTGAAAAACTGGTGCCGCGTAATACCACCATTCCGGTCGTGCGGGCGCAGGAGTTTACCACCTTCAAAGATGGGCAGACGGCGATGTCGATCCATGTGCTGCAGGGTGAGCGGGAACTGGTCGCCGATAGCCGTTCGCTGGCGCGCTTTGAACTGCGCGGCATCCCACCAATGAATGCCGGCGCAGCGCGCATCCGAATCACCTTTCAGGTCGATGCCGATGGACTGTTAAGCGTCTCCGCGCTGGAGCTGACCAGTGGAGTCGAGAGTCGTATTGAAATCAAGCCGTCGTATGGCCTCACCGAAGGTGAAGTGGAGAAAATGCTGTCTGACTCCATCCGTTATGCTGAAGACGATGTCAATAAACGACGTCTGCACGAGCAGCTAGTTGATGCAGCGCGCCTTATTGAGGCCGTCGAAGCCGCCCTCAGTATGGATGGCGAGGGTATGTTAACGAAGCAGGAGTGTGTCTCAATTAAAGCCGCATTGCAGGCCTTGAAAGAGGTGCAGCAAGGTGAGGATGTTAAAGCGATTAAAGCAGCACATGATAAGCTCGAGCGTACCACCGCTGACTTTGCTGCACGCAGAATGGATACCCATATAAATGAGGCGCTGTCAGGTAAGCTCCTTGATCAGATCATTGAATAATCACCTGTTAACGCGGAACTGTAACCATGCCAAAACTGATTTTTTTACCCCACGAAGTACTCTGCCCGGAAGGGGCGGTGATTGAAGCCGATGCCGGCAAGACTGTGTGCGATATAGCGCTTGAAAATGACATTGCGATTGAGCACGCCTGTGAGATGTCCTGCGCCTGTACCACCTGTCATATTTATGTACGTGAAGGTGGTGAGTCCCTAAATGAGGCGGAAGAGCTGGAGGATGATATGCTCGATAAGGCGTGGGGGCTCGATCCCGACTCGCGTCTCAGCTGTCAGACGGTGGTTGCAGATAAAGACCTGGTAGTCGAGATTCCGAAATACACCATCAATATGGTCTCAGAACAGCATTAATTTGCCCCGTTAAAGGAGAAATTTGCATGGAATTGAAATGGACAGATTCCCTTGAAATCGCCATCGCACTGGATGACGCCCACCCGGATGTCGATCCGCTGACGGTGCGTTTTGTCGACCTCGCAGACTGGGTGCAGGCGCTTGAAGAGTTCAACGATGACCCGGCGCATTGCGGTGAACGCATACTAGAGGCGATTCAGATGGCGTGGATCGAAGAACGCGAATAGAAATACCGTTAGAAACACGGTATTAGCCACTTGCGTGATTGCTTGATACTGCCTAAGGCGTTAAAATATCGATTGAATTCGGTCCAGCAAACCCGCCCTGTGCGGGTTTGCTGCTATTTAGAGCATATCGCGGAGTAACCATTTAATGTCCATTGAGCGTACCCTATCCATTATTAAACCTGATGCCGTTGGCAAGAATCACATTGGTGATATCTATAGCTGTTTTGAAAAGGGTGGCCTGAAAATCGTTGCCGCTAGAATGATGCAGCTGTCACGCGAGCAGGCCGAAGGTTTTTATGCCGTCCATAAAGAGCGCCCTTTCTTTAATGACCTGGTGAGCTTCATGATCTCTGGTCCTGTGATCGTGCAGGTACTGGAAGGTGAGAATGCGATCCTCAAACATCGTGACCTGATGGGTGCAACCAACCCTGCCGAGGCGGCTGAAGGGACTATCCGCGCACGTTTCGCTAGCAGCATTGATGAAAATGCGGTGCACGGTTCTGATGCGGCGGATACCGCAAAAGATGAAATTGCATTTTTCTTTGAGCCAAATGACCTGTGTGAACGTACCCGTTAACAGGCTGCTTAATAAACTGGACAATGAGCACTTGGAGACATCATCCAAAGTTAATCTGCTGAATCTTGATCAGCAGGCAATGAAGGCCTTCTTCGCCGATATGGGCGAGAAGGCCTTTCGTGCTTCTCAGTTATTGAAATGGCTCTATCAGCAGGACATCGATGATATCGATACGATGACCAATCTTGGCAAGGCGCTGCGTACTCGGTTAAAAGAGACCTGCGAAATTGTTATGCCGGAAGTGGTCTACGAGCAGCCGTCAAAAGACGGCACGGTAAAATGGTTGCTACGCTTGACCGATGGCAACTGTATCGAGACGGTGTACATTCCGGAAGGTGATCGCGGCACGCTGTGCGTATCGTCCCAGGTGGGTTGCGCGCTTAAATGTACTTTTTGTTCCACGGCACAGCAGGGGTTCAATCGTAACCTTGAAGTGCATGAGATTATCTCGCAGGTGCGGGTGGCGGTGCGGACGTTGGGAGGCGGGGTGAAAGATGGTCGCGCCATCACCAATGTAGTGATGATGGGGATGGGTGAGCCGCTGCTGAATTTTGACAACGTGGTGAGTGCGATGGACCTGATGATGGATGATCTTGCCTTTGGGCTCTCCAAACGGCGCATTACGTTAAGCACTGCGGGTGTAGTCCCTGCATTGGACCGGTTGCGCGAAGTCTCTGATGTGAGTTTGGCGGTTTCGCTGCATGCGACTAATGATGAACTGCGTAATCAAATTGTGCCGATCAACAAAAAGTACCCTATTCATGAATTGCTTGCGTCTTGTCGGCGTTATATCGCGGATAAACCACATCGCAAGGTCACGTTTGAATATGTGATGCTCGAAGGGATAAATGATAGTGTTGACGAAGCAAAAGAGCTGGTTACCTTACTTGAAGGTATTCCGTCGAAGGTGAATTTGATTCCGTTTAACCCTTTCCCCGGGACCGATTATCAGACCTCCAGTCGCGAGGTGATTGATCGTTTTCAGGAGACCCTGATCAATGCAGGGCTGGTGACGATTCGACGTAAAACACGCGGCGAAGATATCGATGCCGCTTGCGGTCAACTGGTTGGGAAAGTGCAGGATCGTATCCGTCGAAGCGCACGCTTCGGTGTAATCAAGCAGGTGAATTAGTGAGCATAACAAGACTTTGCCGGTTGATGGTCGCTATTACAATGCTACTGATGCTAGCGGCCTGCACTTCAGATTCGGTGAGAAAGAAAACAGATAGAGAGAGTTCTGCCTCGATTAATGCGCGACTTGGACTTGCCTATATGCAGCAAGGCGATAATGAAACAGCGTTGCTAAAATTACAGCGTGCCCTTGAGCAGGAACCCGATCTTGTCACGGCGCATCATTATATTGCAGAGCTTTATCGACAGCTTGATGCGCCGCAGGCGGCTGAAAATCACTATCAAGCCGCATTAAAACTAACGCCAAACGATTATTCTTTGCAGAATAATTATGGCGTGTTTCTTTGTGATCAGGGTAATTTTGAAACGGCTGAAAAAAGTTTTTTAATGGCTGTGCAGAAAGCGCCGGCACATCAGGCACGTTATGAGTTTTATGAAAACCTTGCACAATGCATGATGCGAAAACCTGATCGTGCTAAGGCGGAAAAATACTTTCGTATGGTGCTTGAAGCCAGTCCGCGTCGGCCAGTGACGTTGTATCAAATGGCACGTATTAGTTTTGATGAAGGCATGTACCTTCGGTCCAGAGCTTTTTTTCAACGTTTCACAGAGGTTTCTGCACAAACGTCTGAAACCCTGTGGCTTGGTGTGAGAATTGAACGAAAATTAGGCGACTTTGTTGCCGCAAATAAATATGCAAACCTATTGAAAATGAATTATCCGCTGGCGAATGAGACGGTGACGTTGATGGAGTCTGAACTACAATGAAAGATGCATCCGTAGGTAGCCGCGACGCTGAGCAAAATAAATTTAGTTTTGACGCACAAAACTCGCAAGATGGTAAATCAGAGACCTCTGATGTTACATCTAATCAGCGTACTACGGACATAAATGATAGCAGTACGCTGGACGAAGAAATCCAGGCGTCAGCCGTCGCGAAAAATGGAGATCAAGGCGTGCTGCCTGGGACGGTGCTGGCGGCTGAACGAGAACGGCGCGGCTTTTTAGTTGCCGATATTGCCGCTCAACTATTTCTGACTGAAGCACAGATTAAAGCATTGGAAGTAGGTGCTTACGAGAAATTCCCTGCGCCAATTTTCGTGACGGGTTATCTGCGTAACTATGCTCGACTACTCGATGTGCCCGCAGATCCGTTAGTCGCATTGTACAATGCACAGAATCCATCATCAGTGCCCAATCTGAATCGGGCGGCGCGAACGACTTCCTCTACACCTAACAGTAGCATGCAACCTTTCGATCCACGTGTTGTTGCTGGTGGTGTGGTCATAGTTGTACTGATGCTGTTGCTATGGTGGGGGATATCATCGGAGGATGACGCCGCCGTATTACCTGGTGACATGAGCGACCTCGATGAGGTTGCAACATCGTTAGCACCCGGACAGATAACTGAATCGATAGCAGCGCCGCAAATACCGGCATCCATATTACCTATTGATGTGGCAGAAAATAGCACGGTAATAAAATCGGTCGTTGGCGCTGAATTAGACACATTAACTGCCTCGGATACCGCGACGGCACAAACATCCGTAGACGCAATGACGTTGACATTTTCTGATGAGTCATGGGTTGAAATTACGGATGCCAATGGACTGCGCGTGATGTTTGACCTCGGTAAACCGGGCCAGACAAGCGTGCTGAGTGGTGTCGCGCCATTCAATATATTATTAGGTAACTCTCCTGCGGTAACGATAATTTACAACGGCGAACCGTTTGATCAGCGCCGTGTTGCACGAGGCAAGGTAGCTCGGTTCACACTCGGTAATAATGCTGAATAGAATGAAGATCAGGGTGCTCCAATGAAAACAACTTCACATATTATACGGCGTAAATCGAGACAGATCATGGTGGGTGATGTGCCCGTCGGTGGCGATGCCCCGATTGCGGTGCAGAGTATGACCAACACCGATACCTGCGATGTCGAGGCGACCGTGGCACAGATCGAAGCGCTGCAGAAAGTGGGCGCCGATATCGTACGTGTCTCGATACCCACGATGGATGCCGCAGAGGCCTTCGGCAAGATTCGCCAGCGGGTCACGATACCGCTGGTCACCGATATCCATTTTGATTATAAGATCGCACTGCGTGTGGCCGAGCTGGGCGCTGACTGCCTGCGCATCAACCCCGGTAATATCGGTAAGGACGAGCGCGTGAGGGCTGTGGTGAGTAGTGCGCGTGACCATAACATTCCGATTCGCATTGGCGTCAATGCGGGCTCGCTGGAGAAAGAGCTACAGGTGAAATATGGCGAGCCGACCGCCGAGGCGCTGGTGGAATCCGCGCTGCGTCATATCGATATTCTGGATCGCCTTGATTTTCAGCAATTCAAGATCAGCCTTAAGGCCTCTGAAATCTTTATGACGGTGGCGGCCTACCGCATCCTGGCAACGCAGATTGACCAGCCACTGCACCTTGGCATTACCGAGGCGGGTGGCTTGCGTTCCGGCACGGTGAAATCATCGATTGGACTGGGGATGTTATTGAACGACGGCATCGGCGATACCATTCGTATCTCGCTGGCCGCTGACCCGATAGAGGAGATCAAAGTCGGTTTTGATATCCTCAAAAGCCTGCGTCTGCGTAGCAAGGGGATCAATCTGATCGCCTGTCCTTCCTGTTCGCGCCAGCAGTTTGATGTGATCTCGACGGTTAATGCACTGGAGGCCCGTTTTGAAGATATCACTGATCCATTGGATGTGGCGGTGATCGGCTGTGTTGTGAACGGCCCCGGTGAAGCGCGTGAGGCCGATGTGGGGCTGACCGGTGGTTCGCCAAACCTGTTGTATGTGGATGGCAAGCCGGATCATAAACTGAGTAATGAGGCGCTGGTGGATGAGATCGAGCGCACAGTCCGTGCCCAGATCGCACAACGTAGAGCGGCCGGTATAGTGGGCAGTGGCGATGTTGTCATTCCATTGCAGGAACTGAAGCGCTGATCATGGTGTTACCATCCCTTCAGTGTCACATCAGACCACCCGAATAGTACAGGAACCACTTTGTCCAAGAGCATAAAAGTAGTGCGCGGCATGCATGATGTCCTGCCGCAGCAGAGCCCATTGTGGCAGCACCTCGAAGCGTGTGTGCGTCAGGTGGTGCAGGCCTATGGTTATGACGAAATCCGCATGCCGATCGTCGAAAAGACTGAGCTGTTTGTGCGCACCATCGGGGAAGTGACCGACATCGTCGCCAAGGAGATGTATACCTTTGATGATCGCAACGGCGATAGCCTGACTCTGCGTCCGGAAGGGACGGCCTGCTGTGTGCGTGCCTGCATCGAAAATGGTCTGCTGTACAATCAGGTGCAGCGTCTCTGGTATAGCGGCCCGATGTTTCGTCACGAGCGTCCACAAAAGGGTCGTTATCGTCAGTTTTATCAAACCGGTGTCGAGGCCTATGGGCTGGATGGCCCGGACATCGATGCCGAGCTGATCATGATGACGGCACGTCTCTGGCAACTGCTGGGGCTTGAAGGGCTGGCGTTGCAGATCAATACACTTGGCACGCCGGCGACTCGGGCTGCGCATCGCGAAAAACTGGTCGAATATCTGGAAGGTCACCGTGAGTTGCTCGATGAAGAGAGCCTGTTGCGCTTGGAAAAAAATCCACTGCGCATTCTCGATAGCAAAAACCCCGCGATGCAGGCGATGATTGAGGGGGCACCGCAGCTACTCGACTATCTCGATGATGAATCGCGTGACCATTTTGATACGTTGAAGTCGCTGCTTGATGGCGCCGGGATTAGCTACAGCGTCAATCCGAGGTTGGTACGTGGCCTCGACTATTATCAAAAGACGGTATTTGAGTGGGTCACTAATGACCTCGGTGCACAGGGTACGGTTTGTGCTGGCGGACGGTATGATGGGCTGGTAGAACAGCTTGGCGGTAAGCCGACGCCTGCCATCGGTTTTGCGATGGGGATGGAGCGGTTGCTGGCGCTGATTGAAGACCGCGGCCTGAGTGTGCCAGATACCGCACCACACGCCTATTTAGTATTAGTAGGTGATTTGGCGATGCAGCAAGGGTTATTATTGGCCGAGCAGATGCGCAGTGCGCTGCCAGCGTTACGCTTGCGTAGCCATTGCGGCGGCGGCAGCTTTAAGAATCAGATGAAAAAAGCGGATAAAAGCGGTGCACAACTGGCGTTGATCCTGGGTGAAAATGAGATTGCACAGCAGCAAGTGAGTGTGAAACAGCTGCGGGTCGAACAGCCGCAAGTATCAATGGGGCTTGATGCCCTTGCAGCATATTTAAAAGAGACATTGTTAACAAATTGAAGTGGTGTCAATACGCATTATTGCGGTCGTCAAATAACTGAATATGAACATCAATAGAGGATGCAGACGTGGTAGCTCTCACAACTGAAGAAGAACAGATCGAGTCGATCAAAAAGTGGTGGAAAGAGAACGGCACATCAGTTGTGGTTGGACTGGTGGTCGGCTTTGGTATTCTCATTGGCAGTAATTACTGGGTGCAACATAACGCCTCTCAGCGTCAAAATGCCTCGCTTGAATTTTCACAGCTACAGGATGACCTACGACAGTCACGCAGTGATGCTGTAGTGACCCGCGGCGAACATATTATCAATAATTTTTCCGGTACTCCCTATGCGGCGTTGTCGGCGTTTGCGATAGCAAAACTAAAGGTCGATGAAGGTCATCTGTTAGCGGCGCGTGCGCGACTACAATGGGTGCTTGATAATAGTACGCAGTTCGAGTTTCAGCATATGGCGCGCCTGCGGATGGCGACCGTGATGCTGGCTGAGGGCAATGGTGAGGGTGCCCTGACACTCTTGACATCAACAGATGCCGGTGAATATTTGCCGCTCTATGAAGAGTTACAGGGCGATATTTATGTCGCTTTGTCTCAGCCGGAGAATGCACGCAGTGCCTATGAAAAAGCACTAAAGGCGAATGACAAAGGTGATAATAACTTATTACGAATGAAACTTGATAACCTTGGTGGCGAGGGCGTATAGCAATTATGAGTGGTTCTGTTGCACGAACTCATATTGAAGTTCACCTTTTTATGATCAGCGTTACTAAGCGCTGGGGCTTGCTGTTTTCTCTGTTATTGCTGGCTGGATGTGCGGGGCCGCTAACACTCGTATCGCACCCTGTCCCACTGGAAAGATTTCAGCCGACCGCGCTGGTCTCTCCTGTCTGGTATCAACAGCCGCAGTCACGGGTTGATGAGTGGGAGGATTCTCCGGTCATCATTGTCAATGACACGCAATTGTTTATTGCGCACCCGAGAGGACGAGTACAGGCACTTGATAGTAAGTGCGGTTGTCGTCTGTGGGATGTTAATACGACGGCGCAATTAACAGGTGCCGTTGGCAGTGGCGAGGGTTACTTGTTACTGGGAACCCAAAAAGGCGAAGTGCTGGCGCTTGCCAGTGAAGATGGTTCACTGCAGTGGCGTAGCCAACTTTCGAGTGAAGTGATCGGCTCCCCTCAGGTATCCCAGGGAATTATAGTGGTGCGTACTAATGACGGCAAAATATTTGGCCTCAATGCACCGGATGGAAAACGCCTATGGGTTTACGAGACAATCGTTCCGTCGCTGAGTCTACGTGGCGTCGGCGATCCATTAATTGTAGGTGATAAGGTATTTGCCGGTTTTTCAAATGGCAAAGTTGCCGCGCTGTCGGTCAGTAATGGAAAATTACAGTGGGAGAAGGTCATTACCCTGGCCAAAGGTCGATCAGAACTGGAGCGCCTGGTGGATGTCGATGCCGATCTCGCCTATCGCGATGATACTTTATATGCGGTCGCCTTTCAGGGGCGACTGGTTGCGCTTGAGGCCAACACGGGACGAATTGTCTGGGCGCGCGAATTTTCAGCGCATAGTGGCATTGTGCTAGATGATCAGCAGCTTTATATCAGTGATGATGATGGACAGGTCTTTGCCCTTGACCGCCGTACAGGCGCAACCCTGTGGCGTCAGAACAAGTTGCTGAGACGAAAAATCAGTGCTCCAGTGATGCATGGCGGAAAGGTAGTGGTGGGTGACTATGAAGGCTATCTGCACTGGCTTTCGCCGGAAAATGGTAGTTTCATGGTACGCCGTAAGGTCGATGATGTGGCAGTGATGCAGGTACCTCGGGTGGATAACGATGTGCTCTATTCAGTCAGCCATCAGGGTGCTATCTCTGCACTGCGCCTGGAGATAAAATGAAGTCTGTCATTGCACTAGTGGGCTTGCCCAATGTCGGAAAATCGACGCTCTTTAACAGGCTCACCTGTACGCGTGATGCATTGGTGGCCGACCAGCCGGGATTGACGCGAGATCGTAATTACGGTGAAGGTAAGATCGGTGAGTATCCTTATATTGTGGTTGATACGGGCGGGTTGGGTGATGCCACCAAAGGTATCGATGGACTGATGATGGATCAGGCGATGGTCGCCATCGATGAGGCCGATGCTGTGCTCTTTCTGGTCGATGGCCGGGCCGGACTTTCCGCCGGTGATCGAACCATTGCCGATCGCCTGCGTCGTTCCGGAAAGCCATTAATGCTGGTAATCAATAAGGCCGAAGGGCGTGATGTCGAACTGATCTCGAGTGAGTTTCATGAACTTGGCTATGCGCATATGGTCGTCATTTCAGCAGCCCATGGTGAAGGGGTGGGCGATATGATGGCGGATGTTTTTGAACACCTGATTGAGGTTGATGAGGACGTCGCAGAAGAGGAAGATGGCCCTCGCAGCATCAAGGTGGCAATAGCAGGACGACCCAATGTCGGTAAGTCCACATTGGTGAATCGCATCCTCAAGGAAGATCGAGTGCTGGCGTTTGACCGCCCGGGTACCACGCGCGACAGTATCCGTATCCCGTTTACCCGCGGTCAACAGGATTATATCCTGATCGATACCGCCGGCATGCGCCGCCGCGGTCGTGTCAGTGAAGTGGTTGAGAAATTCAGCTCGATAAAGGCATTGCAGGCGATCAGTGAAGCGGATGTTGCCATCCTCGTGGTCGATGCCCATGCCGGCGGGATCTCAGAGCAGGACACCAAGATTCTCGGTTATGTGCTGGAGAGTGGTAAGGCGCTGGTGATTGCAGTCAATAAATGGGACGGTATGAATGAGTACGAGCAGCAGCGCGTTAAAGATGAGCTGCAACGTCGTCTGGCCTTCATCGACTTTGCCGAGATCCACTTTATTTCAGCATTGAAGGGTAAGGGGGTTGATGGGCTGTTCAAGTCGGTACAGCGCGCTTATCACTCTGCACAGCAGGCGCTTTCAACCCCGCAACTGACACGCATCCTCGCCGAGGCCATTGCGCAACATGCCCCGCCGACGGTGCATATGCGGCGCATTAAACTACGTTATGCTCACCAGGGTGGGCATCGACCACCGCTGATTGTGATCCATGGCAATCAGACTGAGAGCGTGCCTGATAGCTATGTGCGTTATCTTGAGAAGACCTTCCGTAAGGCGCTGAAACTTGAAGGGACACCGATCAAGATTGAATTCAGAACCAGTGATAACCCCTTCAAAGGGCAGAAAAACGTGTTGACCGACCGACAGCACGATAAGCGTAAACGCTTCAAACGTTTTCTGGGACGACGGGAAAAGAAATAAGCGCTAGTTTTTGACGTTGTTCTGCGAAGCAACGTCAACGCTTTCATTTTAAACGGTTCCAGTGCCAGTAGACCCAAATAGTAGCGCATGGCGATACTTTATAGAGGCCGCAGTGTTCTCTGAAGTTTACATGAAAAAAATTTAAGAAAACCTCTACTAAGGACGATAATTTATAACAATGACTTATTAGAGTAGTATCTCATGGATATAACAGGGCTCTCCACTGACAACATTCGTAACTCGGTGTTACTGCCCTTTGTTAGTGAAACCATTAATACAATGAATACGATGGCCGGTATTAAGGCTTCCAGCGATCTTCTGACCTATCATGACCCGCTTGATGTCTTTACGTTTAAAGACTTCGCAGTATCAATTAATACCACTTTTACCAATGGCGTCACTAATAATATCGTAATGATATTTGATTTAAATACGGCCATTATTGTGGGTAATCAAATTCGCACGGTATTATTGGGTACCGCTGAGTCATCCTCCGTTCTCACGGATGATATTAATGAAGCGCTAGCAGAGATGCTGAATATCATTATTGGTTTGGCCACGCGTGAAATCAATGAGACTAATCATAAGATAACTTTTGGTGCACCTTTGTATCTTTATAGTAAAGAAGATAGCGAATTTTTATTACAAGGAATTAAGCAAATTATGACAGTACCTATAGAATTAAATAAAATAGGTCGTATTCATTTAAGTTACCTGACACGATAATCAATTGGAATGAGTGTATGTTAGATAAAGAAAAAGTTATTTTGCTGGTGGATGACACCATGATCATGCGAGAAGGACTGCGTCGTGTATTGGCATCGATGGGTTATGAAAATATCTTGCAAGCTGAGAATGGAAAGCAGGCATTAAAAATAATGCTAAGTGGGGAGCATGATATTGGTGTTGTTTTTATGGATATCGTAATGCCAGTCATGGACGGTAAAACAGCACTTAAGACGCTTCGCGAAACCAATAAAGCACTACCTGTTGTGATGGTCACCTCTAAAGCAGATAAAGATTCGATTATTGAGTGTAGTAAGTTAGGGATGACGAGCTATGTGTTAAAGCCTGTAAGTGCCGCTGATGGACCTGCTATTCTTTCTGACATCTTTATTAAACTTTGAAATGACTTGAAAAACGTGACTCGAGAATAGTGATGTCTGTAAGACCCTGTAAATAATTCTGTGTAATTGCCGGTTTTAAATATAGCCCGCTAAGCGCTCTTCTAATCGAATGAATGAATTTTTTTCGTTTATATCGCTTCAGGTGGTTGTCGTACGAAGCGCAATTCGGAAAATATCATGCTCCTCATTGATACACTGTCTAGTGTAAATCTACTACTCTCGCTGTTTGCCAGACTGAGACGTGACCGCAATTAAAACTAAAGTGACAATCAACCCGCTGATCGCGCCGTAAAGATGCGCATCAACAATCACATTGCCGCCGGCAAATTCTGCACTGCCGGGGAGTGGGCCTATTAGCTGTTCCCATGCGAGCTTTGCGCTGAGTAGTATCAATAACACCAGCTCAGCGCGATAACCGGCCTTGATGCTGGCCACTGCGCCGGCGACGAACATGCTGTGGAGTACGCCGGAGAGTCCGACATACCATTGCAGTACGGGGTTGAAGAGTAACATGGCGCTGCTGATGGCGGCGGCGCTCGCGAGACAGATGATCAGCCAGCTTCTCTGTTTGATGGTGTGGCCAAACAGTAGCCAGATCAGCAATAGCCCGATCACGTTCATAATAAAGTGTGGCCAGCCAAGGTGCACGAGGTGTCCGGTGACCATGCGCCAGAGTTCGCCTGACAGAATGCCTTCGCGGTCATAACGCAACCACTGACTGGCCTCGTTGCCACCCAGTTGTATTAGCAGTGCGATGGCGCAGAGTATCAGGGGTAATTTGCCGTTACGTATGAGTGTCGCCGCAGCAAATTTTTTGGCAGGCGGCGATGGTGGCTGTGAATGGGGCGGTATTAATGTCATGTTGTGCGCTATTGTTCCAGCGCTTTAATTAGCGCCTCACGTAACTGTTGCAGTTGATCTGCATCGCTGATGATATTTTCATCTTTATCGCTGAGGTAAAAAATATCTTCAGCGCGCTCGCCAAAGGTACCAATTTTGGCATTGTGTACTTTAACGTGGCATTCCATCAGAACTTTTCCAATCCGGGATAGCAGTCCGGGGCGGTCGCTGGTGATCAGTTCCATGACGGTTAAATCGCTATTAGGGTCGCTGGAAAAATTGAGCTGGGTGGGGGTGTGAAAATGTTTAAGTCGGCGTGGCAGATGGAGCGTCGCGGGCGGTAATGCTAAATCGATTTTTACAATACTGCGTCTCAGCATGTCGATTATATGCTCAATACGGTGGGTATCTTTAATAGTATTGCCATCATTTTCAAGTGCAATATAAGTGTTGAGTGTGAAGCCATTTTGCGTGGTGATGATGCGTGCATCGATAATATTGAGATTAAGCTGGTCCAGCGCTGTCACGGTATTGGCAAAGAGATTCTCTTTATCTTGTGCATAGATAAATATCTTGGTGCCGCCTTGTTCGTTGTCTGAGCGCACGACGATCAGTGGTAGCGGTGCATCTCCGTGTTGGATGATCTCATCGCTGTGCCACGCGATTTCGCCGGCAGTGTGGCGCATAAAGTAGTCGTCATCGAGTTGTTGCCATAGCGCATCGACTTGTTCGCTATTTTGTTGCGACAGCAGGGCGTGCGCCGCTTGCTGCCGTTCAATGACGAGTTCATTTTTATTGACTTGATTATCAAGGCCACGTTGCAGTGCATTTTTTGTGACGTTGTAAAGTTTAAATAACAGTGTGTCTTTCCAGTTGTTCCATAACTTTGGATCGGTGCCCCGAATGTCGGCGACGGTCAGTAGATAGAGATAGTCGAGCTGAGCCTGTGTTTGAGCGATGGCTGCAAATTCAGCGATGACATCGGGATCGCTGATGTCTTTGCGTTGTGCGGTGACTGACATCACCAGATGGTTCTGCACTAACCACGCGACCAGATTCGAGTCTTTTTCGCTGAGGCCGTGTTGTTGGCAAAAGGCGAGGGCATCTTCCCGGCCTAACTGAGAATGATCGCCGCCACGGCCTTTGGCGATATCGTGAAACAGCGCGCCGAGGTAGAGCAGTTCCGGTTTTTCAAGTTGCGCGATGATGTCACTGCAATTGGGGAATTCATCGCGATATTCAGAGACGGTAAAGCGCCTCACGTTACGCACGACATTAAGTGTGTGCTCGTCCACGGTGTAGACGTGGAACAGGTCATATTGCATCTGCCCCACGATCTTGCCATAAGCGGGGATGTAAGCGGCCAGCAGGCCATAACGATTCATGCGGCGTAACTGATGGGTAATGCCGCGTGACTGGCGTAGCAAAGAGATAAAATATTCCTTACACGTGGGGTTGTTGCGAAAGTCGTCATCAATCAGATAAAGATGGCTGCGTACCAGTCTAATGGTGGCGGCACGTACCCCTTTTATGTCAGGACTTTGTGCAAGAATCAAAAAAATTTCGAGCAGTGCGGAGGGGTGTTTTTTAAACACGTCATCATCGGTCACTTCAAGATAACTAGCGATGACCTGAAAGCGTTCGTTGATAATGCTGGGCGTAATGTCATCATGGTCGCTGAGGATCTCTTCACGGAAGTGTTGCAACAGCATTTCATTGAGCCGGTGCACTTCCATAATATGGATATAGTAGTCCTGCATAAAGGTCTCAACAGCGAGACTATTATTTTCATCCTGGTGGCCTAATGCTTTGGCGATATGCTGTTGGTAATCGAATAGCAGCCGTTCTTCGCTACGCCCGACATGCAGGTGGAGTACAAAACGTACCCGCCACAAAAAGTCACGCGCTTCGATCAGCGAGTCGTATTCTTCGCGGGTTAAAAACTGTTGCGTGACCAGTTCTTCAAGTGACTCAGCATTGAAATGACGGCGCGTGACCCACGAGATCATCTGCAGGTCTCTGAGACCGCCGGGGCCTTCTTTCACATTGGGTTCAAGATTGTAGGCGGCATCGTGATATTTGAGATGGCGCTCGCGTTGTTCGTTTTCTTTTGCCTTGAAAAATGCGGCGCTAGACCAGACTTGATCGGTACTGATCCGTTGTAGCAGTGTTTCCAGTAATACTGGGGGGCCTACCAGATGGCGCGCTTCAATCAGATTGGTGATCACTGTGATGTCACGCGTCGCTTCAATAACACATTCATCAATGGTGCGGGTGCTCTGCCCGATCTCAAGGCCGATGTCCCATAGAAAGGTGATGAGTGCACTGAGTGCCTCCTGATAGTCGTCGTGATTTTTCTGTGCTAACAGGATTAACACGTCGATATCGGAGTAGGGGTGCAGTTCGCTACGGCCATAGCCGCCGACCGCAATCAGTGCAATATCATCACTGCCAGTCGGCATAAAGTGTTGCCATGCACACTGTAGCAGGCGATCGGTGAAGTTGGCACGCTCGTGGACTAGCGTGGTGATGGCGGTGTCACTATCGAGATGTTTGCGCAACGTCTCGATGACCTCGCGTGTTGCCGTACGGCAGTTGCGTTGCAGGTCTGAATTATTTGCGAAAGCGCAGTCGATATTGGCCAGATGGGTAGATAGCACAGGGTAGATTCGCTTTTAAATTAGAGGTTTCGGCTTGATGTTGTCGGTGTTTAGAGCTGTTCATCAGGGCGCTTTGTCAGCACCTCAACGCCATCGTCTGTGACGAGCAGGGTATGCTCCCACTGCGCAGTGAGGCTGCGATCCTTGGTGATCACCGTCCATTCATCATCCAGTAGTTTGACGTGGCGTTTGCCGACATTCACCATCGGTTCAATGGTAAAGGTCATGCCCGCTTCCAGCGGCATGCCGCTGCCGCGCTTGCCGTAGTGCAGCACTTGTGGTTGCTCATGAAAAACACGCCCGATGCCGTGGCCACAATATTCACGCACGATTGAGCATTTTTGTGTTTCGGCGTGGTGCTGAATGGCAAAGCCGATATCCCCCAGTCGGGTACCCGGTTTGACGAGTTCGATCCCCTTCAGCAGGCATTCATGACTGATGCGGATGATACGCTTTGCCTTCTCTGAGACCTCGCCAACGCAAAACATCTTACTAGTGTCGCCGTGGTATTCATCTTTGATCACGGTGATATCGATGTTGACGATATCGCCTTCTTTGAGCGGTTTATTATTCGGGATGCCGTGGCACACGACATGATTGACTGAGGTGCAGATCGATTTGGGGAAACCGTGATAGTTGAGCGGTGCCGGAATCGCCTGCTGCTCGTTGACGATATAGTCATGGCAGCGCACATTTAGTTCATCAGTGGTGACGCCGGGCTGGACGTAAGGGCCGATCATTTCAAGCACCTCGGCGGCGAGTCGCCCCGCGACGCGCATTTTTTCGACTTCTTCCGCGGTTTTGATCTGGACGGTCATGGCTACCTGCATGTTAAAAATAGTTGAAACATCAAAAATCGATGATCATCGTGATCACTGACATTTTTTTGCTTATTATTGAGCTGCTTAGAATACTATCCTGAATTCTATGTGGAGGACAACATCGTCTCATGTGGCGGTGCGGATGTCCTTGTTTATTGTGGTATTTTGTCTTTTGTGGTATAAAGCGCGCGCAGGTTTCAAACTTCGAGGTCCACGCATGCCGATTCCCCTGTCAATACTGGGTGAATTTGGGACGTAGTGACTGAGCAGTGGTTCCCTGTAAATATATTAAAAATACTCACATATACCGTCACATGTGTTTGGGTGCCTGCTTGTCAGGTTAATGCATGGGGTATATGGAGGCCTAACCCAATAATAGGAGAAGATTAGAATGCCAAATATTTCCATGCGCAATATGCTGGAAGCCGGTGTCCATTTTGGCCACCAGACTCGTTACTGGGACCCTAAGATGGCACCGTTCATCTTTGGAGCGCGCAGCAAAATCCATATCATCAACCTCGAAAAGACCCTGCCACTGTTCAATGATGCGATGAACTTTGTCGGTAAGCTTGCCTCTAATCGTGGCAAGATTCTTTTTGTCGGCACCAAGCGTGCAGCACGTGAAGTCGTTAAAGAGCAGGCGCTGCGTTGCGGCATGCCTTATGTGAACCAGCGCTGGATGGGTGGTATGCTCACCAACTTTAAGACGGTTAAGCAGTCAATCAAGCGTTTGAAAGAGCTGGAAACGATGTTTGCTGAAGGCAAGCATGAGCGCATCAATAAAAAAGAAGCGCTGGGCCTGAGCCGCGAGATGGAAAAACTGGAACGTGATCTGGGTGGGATTAAAGATATGGGCGGTTTGCCTGATGCGATCTTCGTTATCGATGTGGGTTACGAAAAGATTGCTGTGAGCGAAGCGAAGAAACTGGGTATTCCTGTTGTCGGGATTGTAGATACCAACAATAGCCCTGGTGGCCTGGATTATATTATTCCGGGTAACGATGATGCGATTCGTTCGATTGGCCTTTACCTGCAGGCGGCGGCGGATGCTGCGCTGGAAGGGCGTGCGTCAAGTGGTCAGATAGGTGCGGGTGATGATGAGCTGATCGAAGTGGATGACAGCGGTGCCCCTGCTGAAAAAGCGCCTAAGCGCGCGACAAAGGCTAAGACTGCCACAGTGAAGACAAAAGCGGCCAAAAAGACGGTAGAAGCAGCATCTGGTGACGAGGAAGCCCCAGCCGAAGCGGCGAAAAAGCCGGTAGAAGCTGCCGCAGGTGACGACGCTGCACCTGCCGAAGCAACTGCATAGGCGATGCCTGTTGGTAGCGCCGGGGGATTGTTCCTCGGCGCTACAATTAGTTCAGTCTGAATTTAGTGAAATATAGAGAATACGAGGTTTTAAACGATGGGAATTACAGCTGCTCAGGTTAAAGAGCTTCGTGAGCGTACCGGCTCTGGGATGATGGAATGTAAAAAAATGCTGGTCGAAACGGGTGGCGATATTGATGCCGCAATCGAAATGATGCGCAAATCTGGCATGGCGAAGGCCGATAAAAAGGCCGGACGTATTGCGGCTGAAGGGATCATCGTTTTTCGTGCCAGTGAAGATGGTAAAAATGGCGCGATTGTTGAAATAAATAGTGAAACAGACTTTGTCGCCAAGGCTGACGGGTTTATCGAATTTGCCGATCAAGTGACAGATACCATCGTCGCCACGCAGCCTGCCGATGTTGATGCGCTGTTAGCCGGTGCTACGATTGGCTTTGATATTTCTGTGAATGACACACGTCTGGCGCTGATCGCTAAGATTGGTGAAAACATCAATGTGCGCCGTTTTGCGAACTACAGTAGCGCAGCAGGTACCGTGGGTGGCTATCTGCACGGTGTGCGTATTGGCGTGATCGTTGAGATGGAAGGTGGTGATGCGGCACTGGCGAAAGATATTGCGATGCACATTGCTGCCAGTAAACCGTTGGCGGTTTCTGCTGATGACGTCTCAGCCGATGTGCTGGAGAAAGAGAAAGAGATCTTTAGTGCGCAGGCTGCAGAGAGTGGCAAGCCCGCTGAGATTATTGAGAAGATGGTTGATGGCCGGATTCGTAAGTACCTCGCTGAGATCACCCTTGAAGGGCAGCCTTTTGTGAAAGACCCGGATACCACCGTAGGTAAGCTGTTAGAGAAAAACGGTGCGAAGGTGATTCGTTTTGAACGCCTTGAAGTGGGTGAAGGGATTGAGAAAGTAGCAGAGAACTTTGCTGCGGAAGTGATGGCGCAGGTTAAAGGGAGTTAAAGCAGTGACATCGCTTGACGGATCGACAGCGGTTACCACTGAGGACAGTCGCAAACCCATCTATAAACGCATTCTGCTCAAAATGAGTGGTGAGGCACTGATGGGTAACGGGGACCATGGCATTGAGCCAGAGGTTGTTAATCGCATTGCCACTGATGTATGTGAGCTGGTGAAACTCGGGATAGAGGTAGCGATGGTCGTGGGCGGTGGCAACATCTCCCGCGGCGCCACCCTTGCTGCATGTGGCATGGATCGCGTTACTGCTGATCACATGGGGATGCTGTCTACCGTGATTAACGCACTGGCGATGCAGGATGCACTGGAACACCACGGTGCCTATGCGCGAGTGATGTCTGCGATAAAAATTAATCAGATCTGTGAAGACTACATTCGCCGTAAGGCGATTCGTCACCTTGAAAAAGGGCGCGTAGTGATCTTTGCAGCGGGTACTGGCAATCCTTTTTTTACCACTGATTCGGCCGCCAGTCTGCGCGGCATTGAAGTGAATGCCGATGCAGTACTGAAGGCGACCATGGTCGATGGCATCTATTCTGAAGACCCGAAGAAAAACCCTGCTGCCGAACGTTATAGCAAGCTCACTTATGACGACGTACTGCATCGTAAATTGATGGTGATGGATGCCACTGCGATTGTATTATGTCGCGATAATAATATGCCGTTGCGCGTGTTTGACATTACCAAGCCGGGTGCGCTAAAAGACGTTGTGATGAGCGAAGCAGAAGGTACGCTAGTGACGAGTGGAGATAATGCATGATTAATGAAATTAATAAAGATGCAGAAATTCGTATGGGTAAGAGCATCGAGTCATTGAAGTTGGCATTTGCCAAAATGCGTACAGGCCGTGCCAATGCGAGTCTACTGGATCATATTAAGGTCTCTTATTATGGTAACGATGTGCCGTTGAGCCAGTGCGCCAACGTATCGGTTTCCGAGGCGCGCACACTGACAATCAGTCCGTGGGAAAAGGAGCTGGTACCAGTGATTGAAAAGGCAATCATGCGCTCTGATCTGGGCTTGAACCCTTCAACGGCTGGAACCACCATTCGTATTAGCATCCCGCCGCTGACGGAAGAACGCCGCAAGGATATGATCAAAGTCGCGCGCGCTGAAGCTGAGTCTGCACGTATTGCCATTCGGAATATTCGTCGTGATGCTAATAGCGATTTTAAAGAGTTGCTGAAAGAGAAAGAAATCACCGAAGACGAAGAGCGTAGTGCTGAAGATGGGGTGCAAAAGCTGACGGATCGTTTTGTTGCAGAGGTGGAGACACTGCTGACGGCAAAAGAAACAGACCTGATGGAAATCTGATCTGGTTTTAATCGAGTTTGGATCTGGCGTGATGTAATTTTTTAAACGTGAAGTCACGTACACTACTGAAATTTCATTGCTCAATAAGGTTTAGATTGTCTCTAATAATGTCTGCTAGCAAAACCGAAAATTTTTTGACACCGACCACTACTGGCGCCCTGCCGCGTCATGTTGCGATCATCATGGATGGTAATGGCCGCTGGGCCAAAAAACGCTTTATGCCACGTATTATGGGCCATAAAGCGGGTGTTGAAACGGTGCGGACCATGGTGCGTCACTGTGCCGAAAAGAACATCGAAGTCCTTACCTTATTTGCCTTTAGCAGTGAAAACTGGCGACGCCCCGAGAAAGAGGTGCGCTTGTTGCTGGAGTTGTTTGTGTCTGCATTGCAGCGTGAAGTAAAACGCCTGAATGATAATAATGTGATATTAAAGGTCGTGGGTGATCGCAGCGCATTTCCTGAGTCATTACAGAAAGAGATTATTAGCGCCGAGACAATCACCAGTACTAATACTGGCCTGAAACTAGTGATTGCCGCCAATTACGGCGGCCGCTGGGATATTGTGCAGGCTGCGCGTGCATTGGCGGATGAAGTCGCCGGCGGGCAGCTTGATGCGTCACAGATCGATGAGGATGCACTTAATCGCCACCTGTCACTTTCCGGGATGCCAGAACCCGACCTCTTTATTCGCACCGGCGGCGAAGAACGGATCAGTAATTTTCTGCTGTGGCAGCTTGCCTATTGTGAAATGTATTTTACCGAGACGTTATGGCCAGATTTTGATGGTGATGCCTTTGATAGTGCGCTGATTTCATTCAGTCAGCGTCAGCGTCGTTTTGGCCGCACTAGCGATCAGGTGGAGCAGGCAAAATGCTTAAGCAGCGCCTGATAACAGCAGCGGTATTGATACCGCTTTTTGTCTGGGGCGTGATCGCGCTGTCGACAACTTACATCTCAATCCTGTTTGCACTGCTGGTGACGGTAGGGACGGTTGAGTGGGTGCGACTGATGGGAACAGCGGCGACGATTGGAAAATATCAGTTTATCGCTTTGGTTTGGGTGTTGATGGTGGTCGCCGGTTGGGCCAGTCAGTCAACCACGCTTTTTTATCTGCTGTTGGTGGCTGCGGTGTTGTGGTGGTGTTATGCAGTGAAATTGCTACAGCGTTATAGCGCACATGTGCTGAATGCTGAGGCTACGGGCGACAACAGATTATTTCCACTGGCTGCACTCCCAGCCATCGGCATTGTGCTGTTGGTACCGACCTGGGTTTCACTGGTCGTGCTGCATCAAATCTCTCCTTACTGGCTACTGTTTTTGATGGTATTGATCTGGGGCGCTGATAGTGGTGCCTACTTTGCCGGCCGCGCCTTTGGCAAACGTAAGCTCGCGCCGCAAGTGAGCCCGGGCAAGAGCTGGGAAGGGGTTGCGGGCGCGCTGGCGACGACGTTGGTGATTGCATTGATCGGTGGGGCGCTGCTGGAAGTGAACGGCATCGCTTTGCTGGGTTTAGTGTTGCTCGCGCTGGTCACGGTCGCCTTTTCGATTGTGGGTGATCTGATGGAAAGTTTGATGAAACGGCGTGTCGGCGTTAAAGACAGCGGCACATTGTTACCGGGACACGGTGGCGTGCTAGATCGTATCGATAGCCTTACCGCGGCGGGCCCTGTTTTTACATTGGGTGTTTCGCTACTCGGTATTCGCGCATGAAGGGCGTTACGGTACTGGGTTCGACCGGTTCAGTCGGTGTTAATACACTGGATGTGATAGCGCAGCACCCGATGAAATACCGCGCAGTCGCATTGACCGCGAACCAAAATGTTACGCGTCTGTTTGAACAGTGTGTCGCGCATCGTCCGGACTATGCGGTGATGATGGACGAGGTGGCAGCTGAACAGCTACAGCAAAAAATTGCGGCTGAAGGATTGGCGATTGAAGTACTGGTGGGCGTTGATGGTTTAACGCAGGTCGCGACACTGCCGCAATGTGAGCAGGTAATGGCGGCGATAGTGGGTGCCGCCGGCTTGCTTCCGACGCTGGCGGCGGCACGAGCCGGTAAGCGGGTATTGCTCGCCAATAAAGAGGTGCTGGTGATGTCGGGCCAACTCTTTATGGATGCTGTCACTGAACATGGCGCTGAGTTGCTGCCGATTGATAGTGAGCACAATGCAGTCTTTCAATGCATGCCTGCGTCCGTCTCTGGGCGATGCGGTGGGCTTGAGGCGAATGGCATTGAGCAAATTCTGTTGACCGGTTCCGGCGGGCCCTTTCGGACGGTATCACCATCGGCGTTGGTGGATGTGAGCCCGGATCAGGCATGCGCCCATCCCAACTGGGAGATGGGGCGCAAGATTTCAGTCGATTCCGCGACGATGATGAATAAAGGGCTGGAGCTGATCGAGGCGTGCTGGCTGTTTGATGTGCCAGTGGAGAAGATTCAGATTGTGGTGCACCCGCAGAGTATTATTCATTCAATGGTGGAGTATGTCGACGGCTCGGTGCTGGCGCAGATGGGCAGTCCCGATATGCGTATTCCGATTGCCCATGCGATGGCGTGGCCGCAACGTATGTCATCCGGGGTTGAGCGACTCAATTTCTTTGATATCGCACGGCTCGATTTCGAACCGCCGGATGAGGTGCGTTTCCCGTGTCTGCGTCTGGCGCGCGAGGTGGCGCAGCAGAAGGGCACTGCGGCGGCTATTCTAAATGCCGCCAATGAGATTGCAGTAGAGGCATTCCTCGCTGAAATGCTGCAATTTACCGATATTAGTCGTGTCATTGAAGCCACCTTATCCGATGTCAGCGCGCATGCAGCGACGAGTCTGGATATCGTGTTGCAAGATGATACGACTGCGCGTGAAGTGGCGCGAGCGCATGTCGCAAGACTGAGTGAGGTTGTATGAGTTCAGTACTGTCATCATTTTTCTTTTTTATCATCGCGATTGGTGTATTGATCACCGTGCATGAGTTTGGTCACTTCTGGGTCGCCCGCAAGGCGGGGGTCAAGGTGATCCGCTTTTCGGTTGGCTTCGGCAAACCGCTGTTTCGCTGGCGCCGTGCCAATGATGATACTGAGTATGTGATTGCAGCACTGCCGTTGGGCGGGTATGTGCAGATGCTGGATGAACGTGAGGGTGAGGTTGCGCCAGAGGAGCTGGACCGCGCCTTTAATCGTAAGTCGTTAGCGAGCCGTACCGCAATTGTCGCTGCCGGGCCGATCTTTAATTTCGTGCTGGCGATCCTCCTTTACTGGTTGATTCTGATGATGGGCGTGAGTGGCGCTAAACCGATTGTGGGGGATATTAACGAGGGAAGTCTCGCTGCTGCGGGTGGCTTCCAGCAGGGCGATGTGATCACGCATGTGGATGGTACCACCACAGTGACGTGGGGTACGGCCGTCCTTGAGTTGTTGAATAGTAGCCTGGGCGCATCTGAGATTGAGGTCAAGGTGCTTGAAGATGGAGTAAGCAGTAAAACACGACGGCTCGATTTTTCGACGCCGGGGCTAGCGCTGGAGCGTAAAAATCTGCTGGAGAGTATCGGCATCAATTTAATGCGACCGAAGATCCCCGCAGTGATTGGTGAAGTAGTACCCGGCGGCGCTGCCGACAGCGCAGGCATTATGACGGGCGATCAGTTAATCGCGCTTAATGGCGAAGCAATTAAGGACTGGGAGGCGTGGGTTCACACGATCCGAGCGAACCCGGAAAACAGTCTTCAGGTCGAACTTGAACGTGCGGGAAGTGTGATGACGGTCGACCTGCGACCGGCTCGTTTTGAAACAAAGGAAGGTGATATCGGCCGCATCGGTGCGACGGTTGATATTCCTGAAGGGTTGTTTGATCAGTTTAATGCCGTGGAGCGCTACTCATTCTTTGCCGCGCTGAACGCGGCGGTGGTGAAGACCTGGGACATGTCGCTGCTGACGCTGAGAATGCTGGGGAATATGGTGATCGGCAATGTCTCGGTGGAAAATCTCAGTGGCCCGATCAGCATCGCGCAATATGCCGGTTCATCGGCCGGGATTGGCTTTGTTGCCTTCGTCAGTTTTCTTGCGATGATTAGCATTAGTCTGGGCGTGTTGAATCTGTTGCCGATTCCGATGCTTGATGGCGGTCACCTTTTCTATTATCTGATTGAGTGGATCAAAGGCAGCCCTGTATCAGAAGCGGTACAGATGATGGGGCAGCGCATCGGTATCGCGCTATTGGCGACGGTCATGATCGTCGCATTCTATAACGATATCGAACGTCTAGTAGGTTAGTAGGTGACAGGTTTGCGGATGGCACAAATGAAGTGGATGTTGCGTGCAGGCGCATTTTTTCTGGTAAGTAGTTTTAGCGGTGTCCCCGCATGGGCCTTTACCCCGTTTGTGGTCGAGGATGTCGAGGTGCGTGGTCTGTCGCGCATCTCGCTGGGAACGGTGCTCAACTACCTGCCGTTAAAGGTAGGCGAAGAGCTGGATGAAGAGCGTGCTGATAATGTCATCAAAGCACTGTTTCAAACAGGTTTTTTTGATGATGTCAGTGTTGCCTCACGTGATGATGTTCTGGTGGTCGTGGTGCGTGAGCGGCCCGCCATTGCGAGTATCGATATTTCCGGAAATAAGGCGATTGAGACAGCACCTTTAAATGATGCGCTGGAACGCATTGGACTGAGCAGCGGACGTGTGTTCGATCGCTCTGCACTCGACAAAGTAGTACGGGAGCTTGAGCGTCAGTACTTTAGTCAGGGGCAGTATGGGATCAAGATCACTACCGAAGTGATCACGCTGGATGATGAACGTGTTGAGATCGATATTGACATCAATGAAGGCGAAGTGGCGACCATCAAGCAGATTAATATGATTGGTAATCACGCCTATCCGGACGCTACCTTGCGCAGTAAGTTTCAGCTCGACTCACCGGGTATTTTCTGGGGGGGAGAGCAGTATTCGCGTTTTAAACTCGGGGGTGACCTTGAATCACTGCGTTCATATTACCTTGATCGTGGCTACATCAACTTTAATATCGACTCGACGCAGGTCACGCTGACACCTGACAAGCAGGATATATTCATCTCCATCAGTATCTCGGAAGAGTACCAATATTCGATTAAATCGATAAAGCTGGCGGGAGACTTAGTAGTGCCTGAAGCTGAATTAATGGCGTTGGTGACGTTAAAAGAGGGCGAGGTTTTTTCTCGAAGTAAAGTCACGGCAAGCACCGAAGCGATCACGGCGCGTCTCGGTGAAGAGGGCTTTGCCTTTTCCAATATTAATGCGATCCCTGAGATGGACCGTGAAAACCGCCTCGTTTCGCTGACCTTTTTTGTTGACCCGGGGCGTCGTGTCTATGTACGTCGTATCAACATCACTGGTAACAAGAGTACCCTAGATGAAGTGATACGGCGTGAGTTTCGCCAGATGGAAGGTGGTTGGATTTCGACAGCGCAGATTGATCGTTCGCGTGTTCGTGTGCAACGCCTCGGTTATTTTGAGAATATCAACGTTGAAACCCCGGCAGTGCCAGGCGTAACAGATCAGGTTGACGTGGTGCTTTCGTTAGATGAACGTCCTTCCGGCTCATTGACGGCTGGTGTCGGTTTCTCGCAGACCCAAGGCGTGCTGATAAACGCGAGTATCAGCCAAGATAACTTCTTAGGCAGTGGTAAACGTATCACCGCGAACATCAATAATAGTAATGTAAATACTGTTTACAGTTTTTCATATAACGACCCTTACTACACCACGAGCGGCGTGAGTCGAGGATTTAATCTATCATTCCGAAAGACGAATGCCAATGAGATTAATATTGCATCCTATACTTCTGATCAGTACGGTGTCGGGGTAAATTATGGCTTTCCACTGAGTGAATATAATCGTGCCTCGCTGGGGATCGCGTATGAAAATACACAGATTGATACGACGTCGTTGACTCCACAGTCGGTAATTGATTTTCTTGATGTAAATACCAGCCAGTTTAATATCTACAAATTAACGTTAGGTTGGACTCACGACACCCGAAACCGAACTATTTTTGCAAATAATGGTCTATTGGTAAGCCTAAGTAACACGATTGCACTGCCAGGTAGCGGGTTGACGTATTATAAAGTCGATGCGCGTGGCATGAAATTTCAGCCGTTAACCAATAAATTAACATTGCTACTGAAGGGGGCGCTGGGATACGGTGATAGTTACGCTTCGACCTCTCGCCTGCCCTTTTTCGAGTATTATTATGCTGGTGGCAGCAGCTCGGTACGAGGTTATCGTGGGAACTCGCTAGGCCCTCAGGAAGGACGTAATTCTCAAGGGGGGGCGCTGAAGGTAGTGGGTAATATTGAACTAATTGTGCCAATGCCATTTGTTGCAGAGGATAATCGCTCACTGCGCTTGAGTGGTTTCTACGATATTGGTAATGTATTCACTAATCGTCGGGATTACGATTCAGCGGAGTTGAGGGCATCTACCGGGATTGCGCTGATCTGGATGTCGCCAATTGCACCATTGACGTTTAGTTATGCATTTCCTCTTAATGGAAAAGAGGGTGATGAGCTTGAGCGTTTCCAGTTTACACTGGGTTCGTTTTTCTTCTAGTACTTTAAAGGGTTGGGGTTGAGACTTGAATAAAACAATGAAAATGGTTTCAGTCGGGATATTATTCCTGTTAATGGCATTACCGGTTGCTGCGGCAGAGCTAAAACTGGGTTATGTGGATGCGGTAAGGTTGTTTCAAGATGCACCGCAGGCCGCTCAGGCTGAGGCAATGTTGCGCGAGGAGTTTGCAGAGCGAGAAAAAGGATTAGTGGCGCAACAGACTAAAGCTAAAGACCTTGAAGAGCGCATCCGACGTGATGGCATGCTGATGAGTGAAAGTGAGCGAAAAAAACTGGAGAATGAGCTGTTAGATAATTCACGACATATGCGTCGCAGCCAGGAAGAGTTTAGAGAGGATTTAAATCGTCGTCGTAATGAAGAGCTTGCGAAGGTGCAGGAGTTTATTAAGCGGGTGATCGATAAAATTGGACAAGATGGAGGGTTTGATTTGATCTTCTTTGAAGGCATTGCTTTTGCAAATCCTGAGCTGGAAATTACGGCGAAGGTATTGGCACGTCTCGAAACGCTAGCTGAAAAATCTACTGCGACGTCAAAGAAATAAAAGGACTACGCGCTTGGCTTTAACACTGGAGCTATTGGCGACTCGCCTGGGGTGTGAGTTCGATGGCGATGCTGATTGCTTGATAACGGGTGTGGCAACGTTACAAGACGCCGTTAGTGGGCAGTTGAGTTTTCTTGCGAGTTCAAAGTATCGGGCATATCTTGCCGAGACAACTGCATCGGTGGTGGTTCTTTCACTACAAGACCGCGATGTATGTCCTGTGAATGTACTGATTTCGAGTGATCCCTATCTTACCTATGCACGGGCCACACAGCTGCTCTATCCTGATGAACGTCATTCCGGAGGAGTGCATCCCACGGCGGTGATTGATGGCGCTGCAGAGGTCGATGCGACGGCGTGGGTCGCTGCCCACTGCTTGATTGGGCCGGGTGTCATTGTGGGTGCCAACACACAAATTGGTGCAGGTTGTATCCTTGATCATGATATTTCGGTTGGACGAGATAGCCGTCTGATGGCTAATGTCACCATTCATGGACATGCTACGCTGGGTGAACGTTGTGTGATTCAACCGGGGGCAGTGATCGGGAGCGATGGCTTTGGTTATGCCAATGATAGTGGTGCATGGGTTAAAATTCCACAGGTTGGCGGCGTGGTGCTAGGCGACGATGTTGAGGTGGGCGCGAATACGACGATTGATCGCGGCGCAATGAGTGATACGATCATTGGCGAGGGGGTAAAGCTGGATAACCAGATCCAGATCGCTCACAATGTACATATCGGAGAACATACGGCCATTGCAGGATGTACCGGTATCGCTGGTAGCACGCATATTGGTAAACATTGCGCTATTGGTGGCCATGTGGGTATTGTGGGTCATTTAACGATTGCTGATGGGGTGAAAATCAGTGCCAAGACATTCGTGAGTCAATCGATACAGGCGTCGGGGTTTTATTCATCCGGCACGCCAGTGGAGCTGAATGCCCGTTGGCGTAAAAACTTTGTTCGGATGAAACAGCTGGACAAGATGGCTCGGCGCATCAAAATGCTTGAGAAAACAGTACGTAAATTATCATCATGAAGTCTGAAGGCAAAAAGGTAGAGCATAAGGGATGATGCAGGAGACAACAGAGCACGCTGGAGTGAGTTCGATGGACATTCACGAGGTGATGACGCACCTGCCACATCGCTACCCATTTTTATTAATTGATAAAGTGGTCGAATATGTACCGAAAGAGACATTGACAGCATTAAAAAATGTGACGATCAATGAACCCTTTTTTCCCGGACATTTCCCGATTAAACCGGTGATGCCGGGTGTGCTGATTCTTGAGGCACTGGCGCAGGCGACGGGTATTCTTACGGCCAAAAGCATGAGTGATGTGCCGACGGGTGACACGCTTTATTATCTGGTGGGTATTGATAATGCGCGCTTCAAGCATCCGGTAGAGCCGGGCGATCAGCTGATATTGAAGACTAATTTAGTCCGTAATAAGCGTAGCATTTGGAAATATAACACCGCGGCGTTAGTTGACGGTGAGGTGGTCGCGAGTGCAGAGATTATCTGTGCTGTACAGCATGTTTAATAGACATTATTATGATTCATAATTCCGCAATTATAGACCCCTCAGCGCGCATCGCAGATGACGTATCTGTTGGGCCTTTTTCTGTTATTGGGGCCGATGTTCAGATCGGCAGTGGCAGTGTTATCGGCCCCCATGTTGTGATTAAAGGCCCAACGACGATTGGCAAGTATAATCAGATCTTTCAGTTTGCATCGGTCGGTGAGGATCCTCAGGACAAAAAGTACCAGGGTGAGGCCACGCGACTTGAGATCGGTGACAATAACGTGATTCGTGAAGGGTGTACGCTTAACCGGGGTACAACCCAAGATCTTGGCGTCACATCCATTGGTAACGATAACCTGATTATGGCCTATGTGCATGTGGCACATGATTGTATGGTGAAAAACAATACGATTCTTGCTAACAACGTGGCCCTTGCAGGGCATGTCACGATTGATGACTATGCGATTCTGGGGGGCTATACTTTGGTTCATCAGTTCTGTGTCATCGGCTCATATGCCTTTACTGCCATGGGCAGTGTGTTGCCAAAAGATGTGCCACCCTACGTACTCGTCTCTGGGCATATGGCAAGACCGTTTGGACTTAATGTGGAAGGACTCAAGCGCCGTGGTTTTAGCGCCGATACTGTTCGTGACCTGCGTCGTGCCTATAAACTGATCTATAAGGCGGGACTTACAGTAGAGCAGGCGTCACAGCAGATGCGAGCACTTAATCCAGCGTCGGCTGAGATTGCGGTGTTAGCAGACTTTATCGTGAAGTCTGAACGCGGCATTGTGCGCTAATTTCATCAATCACGCCTAAAGAGAGCCTTTATTTGTGCGCATAGGGATTGTTGCAGGGGAGACCTCGGGGGATCTGCTGGGCGCTGAATTGATGCAGGCGATCAAAGCCCGTGTACCAGAGGCGACCTTTGAAGGGATTGCAGGGCCAAAGATGATCGCGCAGGGATGCGATGCGCTCTATCCTGCCGAGAAGTTAGCCGTGATGGGACTGATCGGGATTGGAAAATACATGGAACTGCGTTCGATTCGTGCCGGGCTCGCACGTAAATTGATTAATGATCCGCCCGATATTTTCATTGGTATCGATGCACCTGATTTTAATATCGGCCTTGAGACTCGTCTGCGTAAACACAATATTCCAACGGTACATTACGTTAGTCCATCGGTATGGGCATGGCGTCAGTATCGCCTGCCAAAGATTGCGCGTGCGATCGATTTGATGTTGACACTCTTTCCTTTTGAAGCGAAGTTTTATGAGGAGCACAAGGTGCCGGTACAGTTTGTCGGCCACCCATTGGCCGATATGATTCCGCTGCAGTCCGATAGTCAAGCCGCGCGCAGTGAGCTGGGCTTGCCACTGGATAAGCAGATTATCGCATTGCTACCGGGGAGTCGTGTGGGCGAGGTGTCACGTCTCTCTGATTATTTTGTACAGGCGGCGGCACAGTGTATTGAGCAGCGCCCGGGACTTCATTTCGTTGCGCCATTTTCAAATCCCGAAACCCGTGCGCTATTTGAACAGGCGTTGCTAACCTCTGCACCTCACCTGCCAATGACGGTGATCGATGGCCAATCACGTACAGCAATGGCTGCGGCTGATGTTGTGTTGCTTGCCAGTGGTACCGCTACATTAGAAGCGATGTTATTGAAAAAGCCAATGGTCGTGGCCTACCGCCTGAAGCCTTTTTCCTACTGGTTGGCAATGCAGCTATTGAAAGTCGATAATTACTCGTTACCTAATTTACTGCTCGGCAGACGCGTAATCCCGGAGATTATTCAGGATGATGTCACCCCGGAAAGCCTCAGCAGTGCAGTGCTGTATTATCTGGACAATCCTGAAAAGGTTGCTGACTTACAGCTACAGTTTAGTGAGGTTCATCATGCCCTCAGGCAGAATGCGAGTGAGAAAGCCGCTGATGCCGTGTTATCAGTGGTTGAACGTGCACATCGTCCGGGGCTAGGTTCAGCTAACGTTAAACGCTAGCAGACTTGCACAGTCACTTCTCATATTTACTATTGCAGTCTAACAGCGAGCACATCGCACGGCGCATGGCGCACCACACTGCTTGCTGTAGAGCCTAGTAAACGTTGTAGTCCAAGGCGACCGTGCGCACCAAGTATAATCAAATTTGCACCTTGTTGCCTCGCCGTTTCGACGATTACATCGTTGGCTGAACCCTTTGATATAAGTCTGGTAGCATCATTCAGTTTCATCTCTTCTGCAAGCGTCGCCAGCGATTTTTCAGCCTGACGGAACAACTGTTCTTCGATCACTAACCAGTCCGGTGACGGAATGATCTCATCGCCAAAAGAGAGAGGGGATAGGTATTCAACCACATGCAATAGAATTAAGCTGGCGCTGTTCTGCTGCGCCATATGGAGCGCGCGAGTGACAACATTTTTTGATGACTCAGAGAAATCGACCGCGACAATAATTTTCTGATATTGGATGATACTGGTTGCCATGATACGCTTACCCCGTCGTTGTCATTACCGCTGGAATTACCATTCACTTTAATCTTACTGCGATGTTTGTACAAGCTTTGTTGCTTTTGTTTATTGCTAATGGCGCGCCCATAGTCGTTCGTCTGCTAATGGGTAACCGTTTTGCTGTGCCGATTGATGGTGGAGCGACTATTCGATGGGCACCCGTAACTGGATTGCAGTAAGACGTGGCGCGGCTTGCTATCAGCGCTATTGCTAACCTCATTGATAGCAATCCTCGCAGATCGCTCGTCTAGTTTTATTAAGCGTCGCTGTGGTATCGCGCCGGGTTAGCATGCATTATGGTTAGATCAAATTCGAGAACCTCTGTTGCCGTTGTAATTGTTACAGTCTCCGCTCGGGTGGGTATTGTCTGATGTTGCGATACTTGTGGTGATTTTTACTGGAGCATTTGAATATAGGTTAAGGCGTATTTTTTTTTCGTTGTTTAGTCCGATTAGGACGGTTGCGTCGTCGCCAATGAATACTGAATTTGTAGAGTAGCCCATCGACCCATCCCCAGTACCACTCCAGAAAACGCCGATGCCACGGTCGCTTGCGCCAAGTTTCAACATCAATCTCTATGCACTGAGCGAAATCATTATTAAACATCTGTTTTACTGTGTGGGCAAAATGTGGATCGTCAATTTCCTGGTTTGCCTCCAGGTTCCACACCAGATTCCATCGATCCAGATTGCTAGAGCCAATGGTACTCCACTGGTCACAAAGTAATACTTTACTATGAGAGAAGCGTGGCTGGTACTCAAATATACGCACGCCACTTTGTAGTAATTTGAAATAGAAACGTCGTCCTGCGTGACGGATAGCGGGATGATCAGAGTGTTTTCCTGGCAGCAGTAGACGCACATCAACACCGCGTTTAGCCGCTTTTCGTAGCGCCCATTGCATGCGCCATGAAGGTACAAAGTAGGCGGTAGTCATCCATATGCGGTGTTCCGCACCGTGTAGGTGTCGGTTGACTGAGCGTCGAATCTCCTGTCGAGTGGCGGCATGTGAAAGCGTTACGCGCCCCATCATTTCGCTAGAGGAGGGTGTCCTGTTGAGTGTGTCCGGATGAGCAGGCATTGCGGGCCTGATCGCCGGTATTGGCCAGCTCTCGACAAAGAGCTTACGCCAGTCTTCAACGCAGGAACCACTGATTTTTACCACTGTTTCACGCCAGCGAAGTGCTGATGCATCAGGTGGATCAAAGTCATCAGTAATCCCGGCGCCGCCGACAAAGGCGAGTGTGCCATCCAGTAATAGTAGCTTTCGATGATCACGGAAAAGATTATGGAACCAGCGTCCATAATTCACTGGATTGTAGAACGAAAGATAAATGTTAGGTTGATTTAAACGCTCCCGGTCTGTCTTATTCATACGACTGGCCCCAAAGTCATCGAGGGTGATGTAGACTAAAACCCCTCGCTGCGCTGCCTGCTGTAGTGCATTTATAAAGCGGTCTGCAACATTGCCTGAGATGACCAGGTACATGTTGAGTGCGACATAGTGATTGGCATGCTCGATTGCGTTCAACATAGCGGGAAAGAACTGGTCGCCATCAATCAGTAGTTCAAACTGGTTGCCCTCGCGCCAGGAGAATCGAAAATGAGAGCTATTGATAGTCGGCATTGTAAGAGTATAGCCATAGCATAGCGTCGGTGCTATGGATGATTGGTAAAGGTCTTATTTTCTTATATTGTGATGAAGGGCACGATAGTCATCAAAATGCATGGTGGAGAAATGTTTAACTGGAATAACCTTTATAAAAGCATGTCATCCCTTATATTTTGTCATCACTGGCCGATTAATAAATAATCTGAGACCTTTGCACGAGCAGTTGAGAACTAAGCTCGATAATCTGAGATAATAGCCTAAATTCATGATGCTTCCCGGAAAAAAATAAAATGGCATGGAAAAACCTTAAGCAACGCAGCTTGGCAGAAT
>Ga0316209_1000505_pt1 | contig 66921 bp, 60 predicted proteins | sample 6monopyrite_MG_FD_204945 | JGI IMG/M metagenome (GOLD analysis project Ga0316209, IMG submission 204945) | Microbial mat bacterial communities from mineral coupon in-situ incubated in ocean water Damariscotta River, Maine, United States -... | ecosystem: Environmental > Aquatic > Marine >... | reverse complement strand
TTTAATTCCTTTAGCTAGCTCTTGCGCCATTGCTTTCAGTTTTTTTTGATCCATTATTCTGCTCATTATTTTTACCTTTTGGGTAGGTTATCATAATGAACAGTTACACAATCTTATTTACAGGCTCTTTTATTAAAGAATGACTATATTTTAATGCAGATTCAATATTGTCGTTATCTTCTTCTTGTCTACGGTAAGACCACTTTAGTGCAAGTCTTTCAAATAGTATAAATAAACGGGGGTTGTCCCTGTAATCTCTTCGGCCTTGTATAAATGGATAAAATTTATTATAGATCCCAATAACTGTGTTGCAGTACATTTGATAGAGATATTCTTCGTCGAAGATGTCTTTATAAATAGCGTTGGCAGCTCTCTCCCAGACGTTCAAAATTGTTGTCATTGCAGCGGATTTGTCATCTAGGATATTCTTGGCCTTAACAGCATCTCTCATCTGACTTTTAGTTATTCCGTCGAGAACGGTATAAGACTCAATTATTTTCTTGTTTTTTGAGTAGTTGGCTTCAAATTCTAGTGAGTTTTTTTGCTTCCAGCTCTTTCGTTGAACCAATATACCCAGACTGGCAATGATAAGACCTAACGCTGCGACAATCGCGACAGGCTGATACCTAAATAAACAATAAAAAAATTCTCCAGTACAACTATCCATGTATTTTCCCAAACGAAAAAAAGGGCCTAAATGCCCTTTTCAAAAATCAAATTAAAATTTATGTGTTAGCTATCCAAAATCATCCCAATCTTCTTCAATATCTAATAAATAATTCATAATCATCTCCTTAAATCATCGGTCAATTATAAAAGCCGAAGCTTACACCGAATCTAAATGCGCCTTAGCGCGGTAGTGCTATAGAATTTAATAAATAGCTCTATAGGCTTTGATGGACGGATTATCTCTTTATCCCTACATACAAGTCAATACATATAGATAATTTATATATTAACCATATAAGCATAGTATGAAATAGGTATAAATCAATAAGTTACAATAAAATAACAGTTTAATTCCTTCTTATTCCTTAGACTATATATCGACCGAAAGTTCCAAAGCTTAAGTCCAGAAAGTGTAATGACACAATTCAAGTACTACTTAAGCAGTGGTTGACTCGGCCTGTTGTTTTTTGCTTTATCCTTCTTTTTTCTCCAATTCCACCATTTTTAGGCTGGTATATTCAGCAATAAAGAGGTAATCAATGTTGCAGACAGCCACTATATCGTCAAAGTCTCACACAAGCAAAGGACATTCACCCCCAGCAACAAACACAAATAGGCTACTTTATCTTCTTTTTCAAACGTTATCTACGGTGTTGAAATCAGATATTTCTCTGCGGCTTGTAAGACATTGGCTATGTCATGATTGTCTACAGTTATTTATGGGACATGAAGGGGTCTTACTACTTTTTATAGTAATGGGGAGTTCAGCCACAGCAATCGCTAAGCTGGCCTTGCGATAATGATCTACGAGATGCTGACTCACTAGCCGAAGCAATTTTTCGTAAAATGAATACTTCGAAGAAAGGGTAAGATGTAAAAGTTCAGACTAGACGAAAACAAACACCAAATCTGTTAATATTTTAGAGCAGACACTAAAGTCATTTCAACCTAGTACTCTCGGCGTTTTGATATAACTATGACGACAAAAAGTAACAAGAGAAGAATCATCATCGAAGGTCGCGAGTTTGATTCGCTTCAAAGTGCGGCTAGAGCGTATGGCTTATCACGGAACACTGTTGATTACAGACTCTCAAAAGGGTGGACGCCTGAAGAAGCTTTTGGTTTAGAGCCACGTCCAAGTCACGCAGGAAGAACTTCCGGAGTTCCTGTTAAAGTGCAAGGTCTCGAATTCAAGAATATCAAGGAAGCTGCCAAATACTACAGTCGTTCTTACACGCACATCTTTGAAAGGCTCAATGCAGGATGCACAATCGAACAAGCGCTTGGTTTAGTTAAGCGGACTGATTCTCTTTTAACAGAATTTCCTGAAGTCGCAAAGCAGTGGCACCCTACTAAGAATGCGCCTCTAACTACTGATACGGTAACACCACATTCCGGTCAGAAAGTATGGTGGTTGTGCCCGAGCGGTCATGAGTCGATAGCAGTCATCAACTCCCGAACAAAAGGGTATGGCTGTCCCTTCTGTGCGGGCCAAAAGCCAACAGCAGAGAGAAATTTTGCAACGGAGTATCCTGATCTACTCACAGAGTGGGATTGGGAAAAGAATAACCCAAAGAAACCTGAGGATTATACTCGTCGAACAAGTAGTAAGGTATGGTGGAAATGCAAAGAAGGTCATTCATGGAAAACTTCTATATCAAACCGCACTCGAGACACAAGAAATTCATGTCCCTGCTGCAGCAACAGAATGTTATGCGAAGACAATAGTAATAGTCTGGCACAAATTCGTCCTGACATTGCCCAAGATTGGCATCCTACCAAGAATAAACTTTTTACACCGAATGACGTGATAGCAGGTGGCAGTAAAAAGGTTTGGTGGATATGCAAGCATGGCCACGAATGGAAAACGGCAGTTGGACTTCGAGTCAATAGTGGCACTGGATGTCCCAAATGCTCTAATCAAACATCCAGAATTGAGATTGCAGTCTATTCAGAGCTTGAGGCTTTATTTAACGATGTTGTTTGGGGTGAAAAGATTTCAGGTTATGAATGTGATGTATATCTACGTGATAGTAATGTAGGTGTCGAGGTCGATGGAGTTTATTGGCACAGTCGGCGATCTGAACAAGAGCTGGCGAAATCAAAAGCATTTGAATCAATCGGTATTCAGCTATTTCGATTAAGGGAAAATGGCTTGCAGCTGTTAAGTGAGCGTGATATTTCTTTCAAATTTTCGGAAAGCGAATTCCTCGTTATATCTAGACTAGTTAAGAGTTTGCTGACGTATGCTAAGTTTTCTGAACAACAACGCCTAAAGCTTTGTCGCTATTTGAATGGACCAGGTCTAATTAACGAAGCGTTTTATCGCAAAACGGTGGCCAATCTACCTGCACCACCACCTGGTCAGTCCTTGGCTGATATGCAGCCTGGCATTGCAAAGCAATGGGCATATGACTTAAATGCTCCGTTATCCCCTGAACATTTCCGGCACAAAGCGAACAAGAAAGTTTGGTGGCGATGCGTAGAAGGACATACTTGGATTGTGTCAATAAATAGCCGCACGCAACATGGTAGTGGATGTCCTTCTTGCCCTAGAGCGTATGTAATACCACTAGATGGCAGAAACCTAGCGGAGATAAATCCAGAACTGGCGAGTGAATGGCATCCAGACAAGAATGGCGACACTCATCCCGAAGATGTCCGCCCAAAATCAAACCAAAAAATCTGGTGGCAATGTAGCGAAGGACATGATTGGCAGGCCGTAGTGGCTAGCAGAGCTGGAGGCAGCGGTTGTCCATACTGCTACGGTCGTTTCGCTACTAAAACAAATAATCTGGCTAGTAGATACCCACAATTATTAAAAGAATGGGATCGAGAAAAGAACAAAGGTCTCAATCCTTCAAATTTAACTCCGAATGTAAACAAGAAGGTTTGGTGGTGTTGCAGAAAAGGGCATAGCTGGCAAACCACTGTTAACAACAGAACAGGAAAAAAGTCCGGTTGTCCAATTTGCGCGAGAAAAGCTAGTCAAAAATATTCAATTGGGCACTTTCAGGCGATTGCGGAAAAACGCGGTGGGAAGTGTTTATCCAAGAAATACACAAGTGCTAGAAAGAAATTGAAATTTAGCTGCAAAGAAGGGCATATTTGGGAAACGCGTGCAGACAGTATCTTATACACCAGTAAGTGGTGTCCGGTGTGCGGAAAAAGACGATAAAATAAATATTCGCTTCAGGTTAATTGCCCCAAGTCTGAACCAATACAAATAAGGGGAGGGATTATCTATTGACTATTTTTAAGCCCTTTTTCCCAGTTAAACTTATATCACCGGTGGCGGCTTTTTCAATATGATCGCTCCACCATTGCATCACAGGCTTACGTCTATCTAAATAAGTGGCGCGATTGTACGCGTTTCTAACTTCATTTTTCCCTGTGTGCGCTAAACAAGCTTCTATGACATCACCGTCAAAACCTTCTTCATTGAGGATGGTACTCGCTAAAAACAATATCAGACAGTGTGCGGCCGAGCTAGGTCGATAATTCCAGCGGGAGGGTGTCCCGCTCTGCTTCGGGGCCTTTAGGGTCGGACCGTCATAACCGATTGATTGTACAACATAAGGTGTTAATATAAGGGTCTAATAAACGCTTACAAGCGTGTTTTCAGGGTGTTTTTCATAGCTTTAAGGAAGAAGGCAAATGACCAGGGCAAATCGTTACTTTACGTCAGGAAACATTTGGCACATCGTTAAATCAATGGGGTCAGTGTCATTGAAATTCCTAGTGTAATCTGATATCAGCTTCGAAGTGCGACAATTGGATTGGTACGTTCGCAGTTTAAAATACCGGCCAGGCCTCATTTTACAATTAATAACCTAAATTTCACTATTTAAGACAGTTAAACCTAGTTCAGTAATAGCATAGCGCTGTAGTCGACTATTCGGTTTATCGGGTAATGTCATAGAAATTAATAAGCTATCGATTGCAGGTTTTAAGTAACGAGCTCTAAATGATTTTCGGTCTTTTAGTCCCAATATTTTTTGCAACTCATCACGGCTCATTGGCTTATTATGTTTCGAAAGGGCACGCAATAGATTATTAACTTGGGGGTTGTCATGAGGGGTGTCTTGTGGGGTGACTTGCATAATCAATTGAGAGTTAACGGTCTCTAAAATCATTTTAAGCATGAATTCAATAAAAGGGGCTGAGTTAGTTTGTTGGGTACTTTGGTTAATGGCGCTGTAATACTGTTTTTGATTTTTATAGATCATGCTCTCTACAGGAAGATTGCCTAACATAGCATTCCATTTGCTCAATATTAAAGTTTGCCACAATCGCCCTATGCGACCATTTCCATCCGAAAAAGGGTGAATATATTCAAATTCATAATGAAAAACAGAGCTAATGATTAGAGGGTGCTCGTCGGAATTTGTAATCCAATTCAACAGCTCAACCATTAGTCTATTAATTTGATTTGCAGGAGGAGCCATATGAACGATCTTTTTGCCTTTAAATACTCCTACGCTTCCATTGCGATAGAAGCCAGCATCATCAATCAAACCAACCATTAAGGATTGGTGGGCTTTTAACATATCCTTTTCTTTAGCAAAACTCCATGTTTTGAATTGCTCATAAGTTTTGATGGCGTTGCGAACTTCTTGAATATCTTTAATGGGCGCAATTATCTGTTTGCCCTCAATAATAGCCGTAACTTGTTTTTCACTTAACTCATTCCCTTCAATCGCCAGGGAACCTTGAATTGTACGCATTCGATTAATACGTCTTAATCTTAAATCAGTTTTATTTTCAAGAACCGATAATTTTCCCAATCCTTCACTAATAAGTGAAATTAGTTTTATTATTGTTGGAGTGATATCAAATGGAGGAATATAGTTAGACATTATTTAATTCTTTAGCCTCGAAAGATATTGAAGACTTGAAAAAATAATTATGAAAGTGATAGCTCTGTGCAAAATACTAATCCATACGACCCCAATGGATTATATGAGCATTAATGCGAATTCAATAAAAAAGGCCTGCCGAAGCAAGCCTTGATCAGTTGGTGGAGGCGGGGGGGATCGAACCCCCGTCCGCGAATCCGCTGCTCTTGGTACTACATGCTTAGTTAGTCTATATCTTAATCTCTAACAGATCCGGCTAACAGGATGATAGAAACGAGTTTGTTTAGTTTTAACGGTTGGGGAACAAACATCCTTACCCGCGAGTCTCCGTGAATGACTGTTAACTACCTACCGGTGACGCTCAGCAGCAACAGTTAGCCTAAGCGGCTAAAGCGTAGTTGTTATCGTTTGCAACTAGTGTGTTTCAGCTAGTGTTTACGAGGTTCGCTGACACCTCGGCATGCACCTTGAGTTTTGTAATCCTCGTCGAAGCCATGTCGCCCCCGTATTCCAGATCAATAAATTAAAGCAAAACATCCAAATTAGTGTGATCTTGAGCTAAAATCTTGATTTAGTAAGGAATAAATACTCGAAAGTACATAGGAATTATGACACACTTGAATAATCTAGACTATTTATTATTGAACCGAAACACCCCATTTTTGTTGGTTTAGTGGATAAATCGAGGCTTATTTTTGGGTATCAATGAATTTACCAGGATAAAAATGGAGCAAGATTCAGAAAATCAGAGTAAATATGCTCAAGCAACCGATGTAGGCTGTGTTCGTGAATTGAACGAAGACAGTGTTCATTCGCAACCTGGCTTATGGTTAGTCGCTGATGGTATGGGCGGACATGCTTGTGGTGAAGTCGCTTCCGCAATGGCTATTGAGCATGTCATTTCGAATTTTCCCGCTAAGGGGCCGATTGAAGGTGCGATCCAAACCGCTCATGAGAAAATCATCGAAGCCGGTGAAGCAAATCTTTCTCAAGCCGGTATGGGCACCACTTTGGTCGCGTTAATTAGTAATAGTACCGGTTATCAGGTAGCTTGGGTTGGTGATAGTCGCGCTTATTTGTGGGATGCGCGTAGTGCAAAATTAATCCAGCTATCAGAAGACCATTCTTTAATGGTTCGGTTAATCAACGCCGGGCTGATAAATGAGCAAGACGCGAAAACCCACCCTCAACGACATATGATCACCCAATGTCTTGGCTCAACCGAAATAGAAAAGGTTAAAGTTGATACTGAACAAAAAGACTGGGAAAGTAATCAACAGATTTTATTATGCAGTGATGGTTTAACCGATGAAGTTTCCGAAAGAATGATCTCGGAAATTATGGCTTCGCGAGCCACATTGGAAGAAAAAAATGCGCTATTGATTAAAACGGCTAAACAAGCGGGCGGCCGAGATAACATTAGTGTCATTATTATTGATTCACCAGTTAGCAAACCGCTCGGTTTTATCGAGCGGATTCGCGCGTTTTTTAATCGTTAATTTGATCAACTGAATGAAAAATTCAGTTGGTCTTTATGTTCGTTTTACAAATTGGTTTGGGAGTAATCATGTCAAAAAATGATGATGTAGGTAAAACTGGCCCTCAAGGCACTCAGGTGTTTGAAGTAAACGAAATTAATAAAATGATTGCCAAGGAGATCGTAGAATCACGTTCAGAAAAAGCTAATATGCCTGCGTTAATCGGCGTGAGCAATGATGTGATAGGACAACAGTTTATTTTGCGCAAAAGCAAAATTGAAGTCGGCCGGCGACCTAATAGCGATATTATACTCACCGAAGCGAGTGTATCGTCGATGCATGCTCATCTAATTAGTGAAGGGGACCAGTGGAAAGTGTTAAACCTTCTCTCATCGAATGGTACTTTTGTTAATGGTGACAAAGTTTCTGAGCAATCTATCGTAGAAGGTGACATGATTGCTTTTGCAGGCTCGGAATTCGTTTTTTCGATGGTTGAAGATGATTTGCCCGCTACTAGTAATCAATCGAACAGCCATCTTATTATCATTGGAGTTGGTTTAGTGGTTGCACTGGCAGCGCTCGTTTTTCTGTTTCTGTAATAATGAGTGGTGACCCATTAAAGTCTGTTAGAAAAGCCATTTCCAAAGAAGCACCAGCCGTTAAAACTAATATCGAAAAAATCAGCATTGAACCACCTCGCACTTTAGGTCGATATCGTATTTTAGACGAAGTTGGCCGTGGCGCTACTGCGCTTGTTTATCGCGCCTATGACCCACAGCTCGACCGATTTTTGGCGATTAAAGTACTGAGAGATCGACTGGCAAAAGACGATGATTATCGAGATGGGTTTATTCGTGAAGCTCGACTGGCCGCCCAATTAACTCATTCCAATATTGTCACTATTTTTGACGTCGGTATTTCAGATAATAAACCTTACATCGCGATGGGGCTTTTGGAAGGTTTAACCTTAGAAGAAATATTAAGGCAAAATAATAAGATCGGTTTAAATACGGTGTTAGCGATTTCCAGTCAACTTGCCGCGGCATTGTCTTATGCTCATGATCAAGGTGTGGTTCATCGAGATATTAAGCCAGGTAATATATTAATTCTAAAAGATAAAAAAACCGCAAAGCTGACGGATTTTGGTATTGCTCAGCTAGATGAAACGCTATCCAAAACCGGAAAACTAAACGATAAAGTTTTAGGTACACCAGAGTACATGTCGCCCGAGCAAATTTTAGGGCATAAAGTTGATAATCGGTCGGACCTTTATTCTACCGGCGTATTAATGTACAAAATGTTATCCGGGCTACCACCGTTTATTTCGGATGATTTAGGCGATTTATTCAAGCAAATTATTAAAAGTAAACAGCCTGAATTAGTCATCGACAATGAAATAGTGAAAGATGACGTTAAAGATTTATTACGAAAACTATTACAAAAACGGCCAGAAAAGCGTTATCAAAATGCCCGTCAGTTGCTGACTGAGTTACGGATAATATCCAATAAACTAGTTAAACCAAAGCAGCGTAAGAAAGCCTTTTTTTCCTCGTTAACCACTCGCTGGACCATTACCATGGCGAGCACCGTTTTCATTTCAATGTGCGTGGGTTTAATTGTCGTTTATTTGATGCAGTATCGCGCTTTATCAGGAATTACCTACGACTATGGTCACACTGTTGGAAAAATGATTGCTTACCAGAGCAGTGAGGCAATCGTACTCGAAGATCGGATCGGTTTAAACGCGCTAATTAATGAAAGTGCAAAGAACGAGCAATTGGAACAAATTTACGTTATTAGTCGTTCGAAAACGGTATTGGCGTCCACGCTGAAAACGAGTGTTGGAAAACCCTTTGTAGCACCAGAAAACCAACAAGCGGTAAAGACGATTGATCAAACACAAATTTTCCGTCGGAATTTTGAGGACAATCACCTACTTTTTGATGTGCAAATGCCGATTTATTTTGGCGAAAGAGTGGTCGGGGAATTGTATGTTACATTTTCTGCCAAAAGCATGTACCAAGCGTCCAATACTACTTTAGTGACGATGTTATTGGTGATGTTAGTTACATTGTTAGTGGTATCAATAGCAACCTTAATTTTAGCGAAACAAACTTCAAAAGATTACAAGCGAGTCGCGCAAGGGTTACGTAAAATGTCGGTCGGTCGAATAGACGCGAGAATATTTAGTGAAAGAAATGACGAAGCGAGTCAATTATTTGTCGCCTTTAATCAACTTGCGGCTTACCTCGAAAGAGTTTTCGACCGAAAGGGAGACAAGAGTAAAGGTAATACCCAACAGTTTGATATTGTTTCTGCGTCGGTAGATTCTGAGGCTGATCAGCATGATGTCGATACCGTTGAAATATCCTTAGAAAAAAGTAAAGATGAATAGCAACTAATGAAAATTAGTGACGAACATTTTTACTTTTATTATACCTCTCGGAAATTCCTGCGCTTGTTCAAACTAATTTTAGGTACACTGTTTTGTTTTTATTGTTTATCCAGTGCGGCGAATGAAAAAAATGAGAACCATCAAAGTTGTCCGGCAATAAATTTGCAGTTTGCTATCGATTTAGAATCCCATCTTCAAAATTTCCGACTAGACAATGGTTTGCATGTTTTGTTACAACCGATGCCTAACGCAAAAACTGTTTCGGTTAACGTAACTTATAACATTGGCTCAGGTGACGAGTCGAACCTCCAGTACGGTTATGCTCATCTACTTGAACATCTAATGTTTAGCGGAACCGAAAATATTCCAGATGGACTGTATAATCAGCTAATCCGACAAAGCGGCGGATGGACTCATGCATCCACAGATTACGACAAAACCAGTTATTACCAGCAGATACCAGCTGAAAACCTTGAGCAGGTTTTATGGATAGAAGCCGATCGCATGACAGGATTGGCGCTAACTATGCAAGCAATATTTGCGCAAAAAAATGCTGTACTTGAAGAAAAAGCAATGCGAATTGATAATTATCCGTATGTCGCTGTTCTGTTCGACTTATTTTCCAATTTGGCATCGGGTAGTCGGTACGATCATACTATTATTGGCAACCAACAAACCATTAGCAAAGCCTCCGAAAAATCGCTATTAGATTTATATCACCGTTTTTATCAACCAGATAATGCCACTTTAACCATAACTGGAAACTTCGCTGTGGATGAGGCGCGACCGCTAATTAGAAAATATTTTCAGTCAACAATCATTTATAATGATACTCAAATCGCCGAAAAAAAATCTAGCTCTATTAATCTGAAAGAAATTGAGGATAGAGTGAAAAATGAGAGAGGATTGTTATCCTTATACGATCCTAAAGCGACGTTTCCTCTTTTTTTCTTCGCCCTAGTAACCAATGGTTTAAATGATAAAGATGCATTGTCGTTAGATCTTATTTTCGATATTTTGATGAGAGGCGATTCATCGAGGTTAAAAGAATATTTTTATCAGAATGAGGATCTCGCGTTCGAAAGTTTGAGTTTTCCGGTGGCGTTCGAAAATGCTGGCATGCTTAATATGGCTTTTGTTCCGCGTACATTCGTCGATTTAGATGAAATACGTTATTTAATTTCAAAGGAAATCGAAAATATTGTAGAGTTTGGAATTAGCCAAGAAGAATTTTGTTTTTTTATCAAAAAAAGACAGATCGATATTTTAGAGACCATTCAAAATCCAGTTTCTGTATCTGTATTAATCAACGAACAAATACTTCAACGGAGAAAAATCCATTGGTACGCCAGACTAGTTGAGCTAAATCAGCTGACTAGAGAATCTATTCAATTAGTCGCAAAGCAACGAGTTCACAACAAATGGATAGTTGTAGAAGTTAAACCCGACTGGTATATTAATTTATTTAAATGGTTAATGGAGTCGATGCCTAGAAGCTGGGCGCAAGGATTGGAAAATGCATTTCTGTAGGATTGTTATTAAGTGGGGCTGTTTAATAACTCTAACTTCGATACTTTTTAGCTGTGCAAGTAATATGGAAATTGTTGAATTACAGGCGATTACTGTGGCGAACAAAAAGGCTGCGCTTCCCCCTGAACTTCCCACTGTTGTTGTAAATGATGCGTTGGAATTTACAAGACATCGGAAATTGACTACTTTGGCTAACGGACTACAATTAATTAGTATCAAAAGTGTTGGAAGTCCGCTTGCTAGTGTGCGTTTACATAGTCGCTGTGGTATCGATATGAATCCAACACGGCTATCGCTTTTGTCCCGTTATCTTCTTGATGCGCTCAGTTTTGACGCCTATAAGAATAAAACCTCACGGCAAATTTACAAGGAACGTTATGCTGGCCAACGTCAGTTCAAAAATAAAAAAAAATCTGTGGAAATGGGCTGGGGCGCCTTCGGGAGTTTTGTCGATAAACAGTTACTCGCATCGGAATTGGACGACTATCTAATATTTTTACGAGAAGAATTTTTACAACCTAAATTTGAAGAGAGCATATTTAGAAAATCCCTTTTTGCGATTAAGAAAACAGTCTACGAAACCAAATATAATCCTACTCGATTAGCCTACCAACATCTAATCGGACAAATTTATCCATTATCTCATCCTTATGCTAAAGCATACAATCTGAGTAAAGATTTGAATAATAAAAATCTAGCGAGTGTGAGAAAGGATATTATTCGCTGCTGGCAACCGAAAAATCTTATATTAACCATCGCCGGTGATTTGTCAAACGAGCAATTATTAGATGTAGTATCTCAGAGTTTTGGCGGTTGGAATAATAGTGAAAAATATTCAGAGAGGAATATAGTGGATGTTGCTCCCTATCGAGAGACCAATAAAGAAAGCTCTGAAAGCCCAGCAAACGAGTTGAGTATACACATTAAAAATAAAGATGATAGTGTACAAACTGAGATATTAGTGGGCGTGCAAAGCGTGTCTAGAGGCCATCCGGATTATCCCTTCTTGCAACTATTGGCCTCTATCCTTGGCGATAATCACGCACGACTATTTAATGATTTACGGGAAAAGCAGGGATTAACGTATGCTGTAAACGCTTATCAGCAAGAGAAGTTTTATCCAGGACTATTCGTTTTGACCAGCCGTTCTCGTTATCCCCAAATGCCAGCCTTACTTGACGGAATGTTGCAGCACCTTTCTCATCTAACAAGTCATCCGGTGTCTCAATCGGAGTTAGATATCGCTAGGAATAACTTGAAATTCGAATTATTAGGAAAATACGAGTCGGATATGTCATTGGTCAACTTATTTAGTTTAAGACAAACGTGGCGGTTAAAAGAACAGGAATCTGAGCGGCTGATTGACGCATGGAATAATGCAACACCTGAAAAATTAGCCGAAGTTGCCAGCCATTATTTTAATCAACCAAGCATTGTATTGGTGGGCGACAAATCAAAAATACAAACCGCGTTAAATGGAAGAATGCAGGAATATAGGCGCATTTTTGATTAAGAATTTAGGAGTCTTCAATGGAAGCCAGTGAGAGTATTAATTATATCTTGGTCGTGGCCGTGGTTAGCGGCTTATTTTCGTTGTATTTTCTTGTTTCTTTTTTTCGACAGGTAAAAAAAATACGTCCGATAAAATCGGTGAAAAAATTTATCGGTTTGGCTTTGTTTTCCAGTATGTCATTATCCCTGTCATTTTTGTTAATCGGTCTTCAAGGCTATAAAGCACTGACCGAAGAATCGTTGATCGCAAAAGTTTCCATTATTCCAAAAGCGGGTCAAAATTTTGTTGCAATTGTTCAGTTAAATAATGGACAAGAAAAAATGTTTAACCTTTCGGGCGATCAAGTCATGTTTGAAGCCAATGTCATTAAGTGGAAACCTTGGTCCAATATTTTGGGGTTAAAAACGGTCTATCGACTGGATCGAATCAAGGGGCGATACAGTGATATAGCCGATGAAAGAAGTAAACCGAGAACTTTGTATGAGTTGGTTGAAGAAGAAAACATTAATATTGCCGAATGGCGCGAACAATATCAATATTTATCATTGTTATTGGATGTTGAACATGGATCGGCGAGTTATGCTTCTACCAAACAAATGAATGATTTTGAGTTGATGATAACGACTAATGGATTGTTACTAAGACCAGTAACTAAATAACGTTTTTTTGTAGGTCGGGAATTTTTTTCCGACGATTCGTATAGCGTCCGCTATTTTGTCGGCAAAGGGTTGCCGACCTACAATGAGAAATTTTTTCGCCTTTTCGATTCGTGTTACGTTTTTTCCTGTTGTTTAATAGCTCGTTTTTTTCTTACTTCTTTAGGGTCAGCAATTAACGGTCGATAAATTTCGATCCGATCGCCATCGTATAATTGATCATCTAGCTTGCAGACCTTACTAAATATGCCAACTTTATTGACCTCTAGGTCAATTTCTGGGTACAAGTCGAGGATTTTTGACTGAGTTATTGCTTGCCCTACGGTGCAATCGGAGGCGATTTCGATAGTCACTAAATTTTGTGTCTGTGGTAGCGCATAGATAAGTTCTATAGTCTTAGTATTATTTTCAGCAGAAGAGTCTGCAGAGAACTCTATAGGTGTTTTATCCGACATAAATTTTTTGCGCTCTTTCGGTAAAGGCTGCAACCATCGATTCAATGAGTTTATTAAAGATACCTGAAAACGCCAAAGTCGCCAATTTATTATTAAATTCGAACTTAATATCGAGTTCGATTTTACAGGCTTGCTCGGATAGTTCAGTAAAAGTCCATCCGCCGGAAAGATGAGAAAAAGGGCCGTCAACTAATTCCATAAGAATAGAGTGGGGAGCTTGCAATTGGTTTTTGGTAGTAAAGGATTTTGCGATACCGCTTTTCGCCACTAGAAGTTGCGCTGTTACTTGTTCGCTTCGTCTTTCAATAATGGTCGATGATTGACAATAAGGAACAAACAAATGGTAATTTTCTATATCATCAACCAGGTCGAACATTTGCTGGGCGGAGAAATCGACTAAGGCACTTCGGCATATTTGTTTCATAGGTATTTCTTAGTTGTTCTGACTAGTTGAGCTTGCTCAATTTTTCCAAAAGTTTTTTGGTTCGATGATAATATTTTAACGCTAACTCATTGCCCGGTTGAATTTTTAGAATTTTATTCCAACTACTTGAAGCCGCTTCTAGCTGCTGATTTTTTCTTAAAATAATCGCATCTTCATGGAGTTTGTTAATCAATAGTTTTTCGGTTCTGTAAACCTCAGTCTGTTGTTTTTCGACTCTTTTTATTGCCTTGGCTGCGATCAATTTATCGGCGGATTGATAATAGCTTTTATCGTCGAATAATAATAGAAATTCATCAAGCAATACTGCATGTAGTTCTGTTTGAATAAAATGTTGGTAATAGGGCGACAGAAATTTTCGCTTTGATTGAGCCGAGATGACCTTTACTTGATCAATCATATGATGTCTTTCGCTGATCGATGCTTTGCTCGCTACTAGCGAATCGAGTGCCGATTTTTGTAACTGCATTAATTCTTTTTGATGACGAGTTAAATTGTAGATATCATTCATTCTTGCAAGTGATTTTAAGTATTTTTTTTGCTCAATGTAATTCTTTAATAAATTAAGATTCGCTCTAGAACGACGTTTTTCCTTTTTGACTAATGGGCTTGATTCAAGCACTGGAATATTGACGATTTGACCGGGTTTGATTAGATCGGGATTTTCTATTTTATTGAGGACGGCCAAACTGACGAAGTAGATAGAATCTCCGAGCCATTGATTAGAAATGCTTCCAAGCGAATCGCCAGACTGAACTTTATAAGGAGTGGTTCGCTCGGTTTTGAAAATGAAAGTATAAGATTTAGTCAGTTGTTTTTTTAGTAGTTTTGCGGTTGAGTGGCTAGGATTAATTCTTAAAATTTGATCGATAATCGCTTTTGCATCAGCTTGTTTCCCAGTTTCTAATTTAGAAATTGCTATTTTTATCGCATCGTTTTGTTTATTGATATCTTGAAGACTCAAATCATCAATCACTACTTCGTCAGAAAAAAGTGGTGTAGTTAACTGACATCCCAAAAGAGTACCGAGCAAAGTTGCGATAACAATTGCTCTAAACCAACCGTTAATTCGGATAAATAACATTTAGCCTCGACTCTCTTTCAGAATACGACTTTTATCTTTTGCCCATTCTTTGGCTTTATCGGCAGCGCGTTTGTCGTGTAATTTCTTCCCTTTGCCGGTAGCTATTTTCAGTTTGACTAAGTTTCTGATCCAATAAAGTGACAATGGAACAATGGTAAAACCGCCTTTTTGTTGAGCGTCATGTAATTTGTCTAACTCACCGGCATGCAAAAGCAATTTTCGGTTTCGCAGTGGTTCGGCAACATAATGTGTGGATGCGGTTTTAAGTGGCGATATGTGGCAGCCATGAAGCCAAGCTTCACCTTGATGTAGTTGGATATAGGCTTCGGCAATTGTGACTTTGCTATCGCGCATGGATTTAACTTCCCAGCCCTGCAACGCTAATCCAGCCTCAAACGTTTCACCTATCAGATAGTCGTGGCGAGCCCTTCGATTTTGCGCGATGGTATTGTCTGGTGTTTTTTTCTTTTTTGCCATTTAAGAGCCTTAGGATGGCTTTTTGCGATGTAAGTTTGGTTGGATTGAATTATAGGGGCAAGCAGGTACTGAGTCTAGAGGCATTACTCATTGGATAGTAAGAGAAAATTACTTTCGACTAAAACAGAGGTCGTTTGAACGTCTGTTTTAGTCTAATAGATAGGACTAGCGAAGTAAGCTATTCATTTTGGCAAGGTCTTCTTCTGTTAAAAGACCAGTCGCCTGCTTTAGTTTTAGGGTATTCAGCACGTAATCGTACCTTGCGCGAGAGTATTGACGTTTAGCATCAAACAATAACTGAGTTTGTAACAACACATCAACAATCGTTCGAGTTCCCACTTCGAAACCGGCTTGGGTTGCTTCTAGTGATTTTTCTGAAGAAATAACTGCCTGTTGAAGTGCATTGACTGAACTAACATTTGCAATAACGCCTAAATAGGAGCTTCTTGTTAAGCTAACCGCTCGACGTCGATCTGCCTCCAAGTTATAGGACGCTTGTGAATAGAGGTTTCGAGCTTCTTTTACTTGTGAATTAGTGCGACCGCCAGAATAAATAGGAATGTCAAAACTGATGCCAATTGAGTCACTTTGTCTGTCGTTATCATTAATAGTGTTGCTCGGAAAAGCTTGAGTACCAAAAAATTGAATACCTTGTGAATTCGTTAAACTATTGCCATCGGAATAGCTGGCGGTCAGATTCAAAGTGGGTAAATGTCCAGACTGTGAAAGATCGATACTTTGTTTGGCAATATTTAAGCCGACCTTCGATGCTTTAACACTAACGTTACTTTTTTCTGAACGTTTCACCCATTCGTTGATATTGGCAGGAGTTGGATTATTTAGTCGTAAATCATTTTTTAGACTTAGTAAATTAGCGTGATAACGGCCGGTGATTTGTTGCAATAGTTCGTGGGTATTGTCGAGACCATTTTGCGCAACAATTTGATTTGCGATTGCGCGATCGTAACGAGATTGAGCTTCATGCACATCGGTTATGGCGATAAGTCCTACATCGAAACGCTGTTTTGTTTGTGCTAATTCTTTAGATACTGCATCTGTCTCAGCCTTAGAAAACACGACATTGTCCTGCGCTGCTAAAATATTAAAATAAGCCTCAGCAGCTCTAATGATGAGTTGTTGTTTTTGTCCTTCGTGGTTTATTTTAGCTTGCAGTGCTCGTTTTTCTGAAATTCTTAAATTAAGCCAAGTGGTATGGTTGTATAACTCTTGTCGTAAGCTCAGTGATAGGCTACTTGATGCGGTATCTGAAATATTGGCAGAATTCCTAGGATCTGATTCATCAATAGGAGTGCTTGGATCATCGACAGCGCCTACTACAGTGTATAGGCCGGAGGAATCACTATTCGATTTTGTGTAACTATAACTACCACTGATCTGTGGTAATAAACCAGCCAGACTTTGGTTAACTCTTTCACTGGTTGCCAGGGTGCCTGCTTCACTTGCCAAAAAAGTTGGGTCACTATCCTTTGCTAACCTATAAATATCCAATAAATTATCGGCGTAAAGCTGAGATGATGTCGCCAATACAAGCGCCGTTAGCGCGATTTTCAATGGTTTTTTCATTTTGTTACCTTTAATAGAAAGACTGGTTGCCGTTCCCTAGCATTTTTTAATAACTAGATATTTTGTATCTCATAAGAGAGACTTTTGGTGTGTTGGTATTGTAACTCACCTATTAGAATGTGTTTACGAATAAAGTATTAGAATATTCCTCTATTTGTAAATAAATATGTACCTTTCGACTTCTCTCAAGGGGCTATTATGCCTTTAGTTGGAGTGTATTATTTCTCGGAGACGAGTCTATATTTGCCCCTGTAGCGGAGCGCAGTCGAAGTTAGAATACAAATTGATTGGTGGTTTCCGCGTTGATCATCTTTTCTGCAATAACTGGAAAAAGGTATTCGTATTGCCACTGTTGGTTTGCATCAAGTTGTGCGAGGGTTGCCATATATCCGCCTTGATGTTCCAGTAAACAGACAACTCTACCGTTTTTTGACAAATTTCTTTTAAAATTATCGGAAAGCTGTGGCAATGTTGCGGTAATTAATATCGCATCGTAGGGGGCATGGGCCATCCAGCCGTCACAGGCGTCGCCTTCTTCTATGGTGACATTTTCTATCGCGAGTTTACGGTGGACCTTTTGTGAGGCGGCGACAAATTCGGCAATAATGTCAACGCTAAAAACTTGCTTGACTAGTTTTGAAAGCAATGCGGCGGAATAGCCACTGCCAGTCCCGATTTCAAGTACTTTGTCATTACTAGTAAGTTCTAACGCCTGTATGAGTCGGGCGATTTCTCTAGGAGCGAGCATGGCTTGGTGTTGGCCTAATGGAAGAGATACATCGGCATAGCAAAGGCCTCTTTGCTGAGCGCTGACAAATTGCTCTCTTGGAATGGAGGACATCACGCCGAGCAATTTCTCGTCAAAGACTTTCCAGGGTTTTACCTGTTGTTCAATCATATTAAATCGGGCTTGTTCAATATTCATTTTAACAATGGGTCCTTTTTATTGGTCTTCGTTATCACCGAGTTCAAAGCTACGATCTGATTTGGCCTTGGTATTTGCAAGGCCAGCTAATCGACTGCTAGTCATTTTGCCCCGGCGGCGTTAATATTAACAACATTCAAGCAGTTAATGCTAATTTTATTGTCAATAACTGGGCCCTTTTACTGATTCAGATCAAAGGCATTTAATGCAATTCAAACTCGTCAAAAAGGAAAAGCTGTACAGCGGCTTTTTTAGACTTAACCAATACTTGTTATCCAACCAGCTTTTTAACGGTAGTTGGAGTCCTGTTTATACTCGAGAGGTATTCGAGCGAGGCCATGCCGCGGCGGTATTATTGATAGATAGCAAACGTGAGGAAGTGGTTTTTGTCGAGCAATTTAGACCTGGAGCAATCGAAACTGAAACCAATCCTTGGCTTGTGGAACTGGTGGCAGGAATGATCGAAGAAGATGAAACGCCAGAAGCTGTTGTTTATCGAGAAGCGATTGAAGAATCGGGCAGCGAAATATTAAAACTCCGAAAAATCTGTGAATACTTGGTCAGTCCTGGGGGAACCACGGAAAGAATTTGGCTCTATGTGGCAGAAATAAACAGTCGAAAAATAGCTGATTATGCGGGTTTAGATGATGAAAATGAGGACATTCGAGTTCACTGTATAACGATGAAAGAAGCCTTCAAATGGCTTGAAAATGGCCAGATCAACAACGCTATGACCCTAATTGCCGTGCAATGGCTAAAAATACAACAGCTGGAGCATCGGTCTCTTTGGCTCTAAAAAGTGGTGTTTGGTCACAAAATAGACGAATTTTCGAGAAAAAAAGTCAGAATTAACAATTGATTAACGATTTTTTTGCTCCAAATAGACTAAAATTAAGCATAATTATCGAAATAGGCGGTTAGAGCGCTGTTCGGAACAAACAAAATTGAGTGAATATTAAATTTGATTAAAGGATCTCACAAGAGCGCAGGCTACAAGCCTAATTTGGACGAGTTTATTACTCAGTGTGAGATGAACTATTATTTGATATTGAAACTTTTGCCTTTTTTGAATATCAAAAAGAATACAGAGCTGACTCAAAATTGCGAATTGCCAGTGACCATTAAGCCCAAAATTGGCCATCTGGTAGATTTCGAACTGGTCGAGAAAGGCATATATACAACCACTATGATGCTGAAATTAAATACACCGTTTCGAAATCGACTTTCCGATGTCAACTTGATGGTGCGCTTGTATCACGATGTAAAACTTTTGGAAGTAATGGATAAAATTGGCCCTAAAGCACTGAAGCCGATTAATCACAGTAATAATTTAGGAAAAAAACAGGTCGACGAAAAACGGCAATTAAACCGTTTTTTAGGAGAGAGTCTAAAATACTGTCTGCAAGGAATTCAGATTTAAGTTTGTACCCGTTATCATTGAAGATGCAGGATTCAGCAAGGCTAGAAACAGCCAAATTTGAGGCGAGTAATTTTAGGGCTAGTCATTCTAGCTCAAAATTTCTCAACAAAGAAGATGGTTGTTTATAGCCTTGCCCTCCGGGTGCTCAGCTAGAAAACTTGACCGGCATTGCCACTCTCGGTAAGGACTAGTCATTACCTTCGAGTGGCGCTTTGTTCAAGCTTCCTAGCTGAACACTGAAACCTGCATCTTCATTGATAACGGGTATAATAGGCAGAAAGGGATTTTTTGAACAAAGCAAACAGGTACAAAATGGCGAACACAAATATCGAAAACTTACCCCTTGACTTGGCCTCGTCGCGAATGGATGTTGTGCGACTAGTGCAAGTTACAGACAGTCATATTTTTGCCAACCCAGAAGGTTGTTTGTTAGGGCTAAATACCCGTGAAAGTTTCGAAGCTGTGTGCGAGCGAGTTCAGCGAGAAGAGTGGCGTCCAGACGCGCTTCTAGCAACGGGGGACTTATCTCAAGATGCTTCACCGGAAGCCTACAAATATTTAGCCGACTATTTCCACGGTATGGATATTCCCAGTTTTTGGATTGCAGGGAATCATGATAACCCTCAGACCATGGAAATGTATTTATCCAACGGTAGGGTTTCTGCGGCCAAACATCTCTTGATTGGCCATTGGCAAATTATTCTGCTGGATTCGTCGGTGCCGGGTAAAGTACATGGCCATTTGGCAGAATCACAATTATCATTTTTGGACAAAACACTAACCCGCTATAAAGATAAACATGCATTAGTCGTATTGCATCATCAGCCGGTGGATGTTGGAAGCGAGTGGTTAGATACTATTGGCCTTAAGAATCATGCTGAGTTTGCACAAGTCTTAAAAAAACATAGCCAAGTAAAAAGTGTTCTTTGGGGACATATACATCAAGAATTTCAAACCATGATAGATGGCGTTAGCTATATCGCTAGCCCGTCCAGTTGCGTTCAATTTAAACCGGGTTCCCAAAACTTCTCAGCGGATACTGAAGCGCCTGGATATCGCTACTTGAATCTTTACTCCGATGGTCGAATCGAATCCGTGGTCCATCGTATCGACAATATTGAGTTCACTGTCGACTATTCTATTAAAGGCTATTAGTCTTACTCTCACTTACCCCGCAAACAAGCTGATAAATTTACTATCAAGGCTTGCCTTTCCGATAGTTTGACGCGATGATAGGCTCTTAAGAAAAAGCTGTTAATTCTAAGGAACTAAATGTCCAGTTCGTACAATTCCGATTCAATTGAGGTTCTTAGCGGTCTTGACCCGGTTAAAAAACGACCAGGCATGTACACCGATACTACCCGACCCAACCACTTAGCCCAAGAAGTCATCGATAATAGTGTCGACGAAGCGTTGGCGGGCTATTGTAAAAATATTAGCGTTATTTTGCATAACGATGGCTCGCTTGAAGTTCAAGATGATGGCCGCGGAATGCCCGTCGATATCCATCCGGAAGAAGGGGTTAGTGGGGTTGAATTAATTTTAACCAAACTTCACGCGGGTGGTAAATTTTCAAATAAAAACTATGAGTTCTCAGGTGGTTTGCACGGGGTGGGAATATCAGTAGTGAATGCCCTGTCAAGTCGCGTTGAAGTCAATGTAAAACGCGACGGCAAACGCTATCAAATTTGTTTTACTAATGGCGACTTGAGTACGCCACTAAAAGTTGTCGGTGAAGTAGGACAAAGAAATACAGGCACCAGTGTTACCTTTTGGCCAGACGGCAAATACTTTGACTCCTCAAAATATTCACTTTCTAAATTAAAACATCTATTGCGTGCAAAGGCTGTGTTATGCCCTGGGTTAAAAGTCACCCTAATGGATAATACGACGGGCAATAAATCCAGCGGTGAAAAAGTCGAATGGTATTATGAAGACGGCTTAACCGACTATTTAAAAATAACTGCCATCGACGAAGAAACGTTGCCGGATGAGCCCTTTACAGGACATTTTAAAGGAGACACTGAAGCGGTCGACTGGGCGCTATTTTGGTTACCCGAAGGTGGCGAGATTGTAAACGAAAGTTATGTCAATCTTATACCGACGGTTCAGGGAGGCACGCACGTTAATGGCATGCGTACTGGGCTTTTAGACGCTATGAAGGAGTTTTGCGATTTTCGAAATAGTCTACCTCGAGGTGTGAAATTAACCGCAGACGATATTTGGAACGGTTTGAGTTTTGTTTTATCGGTTAAGATGCAAGACCCACAATTTTCTGGACAAACCAAAGAACGTTTGTCGTCTAGACAGTGTGCCGCGTTCGTTTCTGGTGTGGTGAAAGATGCTTTTTCTCTTTGGTTAAATCAAAATCCCAATTATGGTGATTTGCTCGCCGAGCTTGCCATTACGAATGCACACAAACGCATGCGTTCGAGAAAAAAAGTGGCACGAAAAAAAATTACCAGTGGTCCTGCATTACCGGGAAAACTTTCCGATTGTTCCGGCCAAGATACCATGGCGGGCGAGTTATTTTTAGTGGAAGGTGATTCTGCGGGCGGTTCAGCTAAACAAGCGCGGGATAAAGAATTTCAAGCGATCATGCCGCTTCGAGGAAAAATTCTAAATACTTGGGAAGTGGATTCTTCAGAAATATTAGCCTCACAAGAAGTGCATGATATTTCGGTCGCTTTAGGGCTTGACCCGGGTAGCGATGATTTAAGTGGTCTTCGCTATGGAAAAATTTGTGTATTAGCCGATGCGGATTCCGATGGGTTGCATATTGCCACTTTATTATGTGCGTTATTTATTCGTCATTTCCAGGCATTAGTTGATGCCGGTCATGTGTATGTGGCGATGCCGCCTTTGTATCGTATTGATATTGGCAAAGATGTTTATTACGCCTTAGATGAAGAAGAACGCCAAGGTATTCTAGACAGGATTGCCGCGGAAAAGAAACGCGGGAAAATTAATATTCAACGCTTTAAAGGTCTCGGTGAAATGAATCCGAAACAATTGAGAGAGACTACCATGGCTCCGGATACTCGCCGGTTGGTTCAGTTAACCATTGATTCATATGAAAAAACCTTTGAAATAATGGATATGTTACTCAACAAAAAACGAGCGGCAGATAGAAAGTCTTGGCTTGAAGAAAAAGGCGGTATGGTTGAAATTTGATGGCTAAGCTAAAGAGTCGCGAGCTACGTGCTACGTGCTACGAGCTACGAGCTACGAGCTACGAGCTACGGGCTACGGGCAAGAAAAAAAATTAGCGACAAAATGTTTTGTGATTAAAAACCTCATAAAAAAATAAGTGACTAAAAGAAGTAAACAATAAATTATGGAATTAAATTTTGATGGCGTAGAACAGCAAACACTCGCTGATTTTACCGAAAAATCTTATCTTAATTATTCGATGTACGTGATTATGGATCGTGCATTGCCTCATATTGGCGACGGGTTGAAACCGGTACAACGTCGGATCGTCTATGCGATGAGCGAGTTAGGTCTTAAGTCCACGGCCAAATATAAAAAATCGGCGCGTACCGTTGGTGACGTTCTTGGAAAGTTCCACCCACATGGCGATAGCGCTTGTTATGAAGCGATGGTTTTGATGGCGCAACCTTTTTCTTATCGTTATCCGCTGGTCGATGGTCAAGGCAATTGGGGAGCGCCAGACGATCCTAAGTCTTTTGCAGCGATGCGTTATACCGAATCGAGGTTGTCGCCTTACGCCGGCGTTTTACTTTCTGAATTAGGGCTCGGTACGGTCGAGTGGGCACCTAATTTTGATGGCACTTTAAAAGAACCAAAAATCTTACCAGCACGACTGCCAAATTTATTATTGAATGGAACAACCGGTATTGCGGTTGGTATGGCGACCGATATACCACCGCATAATATTCTAGAAATTGCCGATGCTTGTGTGCATTTATTAGATCATCCGAAAGCGACACTTGAAGATATTATGGAAATTGTTCCCGGACCGGATTATCCAACCAATGCCGAAATAATCACGCCGCATGCTGACTTAGTTAAAACTTATGAAACCGGTCGAGGCAGCGTAAAAATGCGTGCGGTTTACGAAATGGATGAAGGCGATATTGTGGTGCATAGTTTGCCGCATCAAACTTCTGGGTCAAAAATTCTTGAACAAATTGCCGCACAAATGCAGGCGAAAAAATTACCGATGGTGGCGGATTTGAGAGATGAGTCCGACCATGAAAACCCGACCCGTTTGGTGATTATACCGCGCTCGAATCGAGTGGATGTGGATGTGTTGATGAAACATCTGTTTGCAACTACCGATCTGGAAAGAAATTACCGGGTTAATATGAACGTGATTGGTATTGACGGTAATCCACGAGTTAAGGGATTAGTTAATTTCTTGAACGAATGGTTGATTTTCAGAACTCAGACGACTCGACGTCGATTAGAATCTCGGTTAAAGAAAGTTGATCAACGATTGCATATTTTGGACGGTTTATTGATCGCGTTTTTGAATATTGACGAAGTGATCCGAATTATCCGTCAGGAAGATAAACCCAAACCGGTACTAATGTCCCATTTTGGTATTTCGGACTTACAAGCGGAAGCAATTCTTGAGTTAAAACTCCGACACTTAGCCAAACTTGAGGAAATGAAAATCCGTGGAGAGCAAGACGAACTTGCTCAGGAAAAAACTAGTTTGGAATTAATTTTAAGCTCCAATCAACGATTAAAAACCTTAGTAAAAAAAGAAATCAAGCAAACCGCAAAAGAATTTGCAGATGATCGTCAATCACCCATTGTGCAACGGGAAGAATCAAAAGCGTTAACAGAGTCGGATTTAATGCCCAGCGAAGCTGTCACCGTTGTTTTGTCTAAAATGGGCTGGGTGCGATGCGCTAAAGGACACGAAGTGGATGCGCAGGCACTTAATTATAAATCGGGTGATACTTATGGCTCATCAGCGCAAGGAAAAAGCAATCAATTTGCGGTTTTCATCGATTCTAGCGGGCGTAGTTTTGCTTTGTTAGCCCATAGTTTGCCTTCCGCGAGAGGGCAGGGCGAACCATTGACGGGGCGACTCAATCCCATCGCTGGTTCGGTTTTTATCGACACGTTGATGGCTGATGACCAGCAACAATTCTTATTTGCCAGTGATGCAGGATATGGCTTTGTTGGAAAATTTGAAGATACGATAACTCGTACCAAAAATGGTAAGGCATTGTTAAGTTTACCTTCGGGTGCCAAAGTACTACCGGCTTGCAAAGTAGATGATTACGCCAATCAATATTGTGTTAGTGTTTCCAATGAAGGACGTATGTTGGTTTTTCCAATCGCCGATTTACCGCAACTCGCTAAAGGCAAAGGTAATAAAATTATCGGTATCCCAACGGCTAAACTTAAACTAAGAGAGGAGTTTGTGGTTTCGATTGCCGTGGTAACCACTGAGCAATCGTTGTTAGTTTATTCTGGCAAGCGGTATTTGCGATTAAAACCGTCGGATCTTGAGCATTATCGTGGTGAGAGAGGGCGAAGAGGGAATAAGTTACCTCGTGGATTCCAAAAAGTGGATAATTTGGTGATTGAACAAAAGAATAGCAAAAACACCCAAGATACTTAAACTATTTACGCCACAAGGTTGAAGGCAAGCGTCAATTAAAAATCTAGGCCATTTGAGCGAATTTGGTCTATATTTAAATTAAGCTTTATTGTCCTTAGTCTCGATGAAACGTCCTATGTCTAGTTCAAAAGAAACCAAAGTCTCACACGACAGTCCAATTTCTGGGATTTATATTCCACCGCAACCCGGTTTATTCGAACAAATAACTGCTTGTGGCGCCGATTTAGAGAAAATTGGTGAAGTTATTTCTGTTGACCCAGGGCTAAGTGCTGCGGTGATTAAGATTGTCAATTCTCCGGCGTTTGGTTTAGCTAATCGTATATCTTCGATACCTCAAGCGGTGATTATGTTAGGTGTTGACAGGGTGGTGGGTATACTGAAAACATTGTTATTAAGGGAGTCAATGGTTTCGCTTAAGACTCGCTTGGATATGAACCTTTTCTGGGAAATTTCCTTATCAGTGGCAACTGTAGCATCAACCATTTGCCGGCAACTTAATTTAGCCGTTGCCGATGAAGCCTATACTTTGGGGTTGTTTCATAATTGCGGGGTCCCAATCCTCGCGTCAATGTATCCGGATTATCAGCAGGTCATTGAATATTCCTACAGTCGCGAAGACGGTCGAATTACCAGTGAAGAATTTACTAAATTCGGTGTGCATCATGCTGCTGCCGGATATCGGGTTGCTCGAGTTTGGAATTTACCGACGGTGATTTGTATGGCGGTAAAGAATCACCACTCAGTGGAAAGGCTGTTGGATGATCAGTCGATCGAAAATCCGACCTTAAAAACGCTTATTTGTGTTCTTAAAATGGCCGAAGATATGGTTAATTTGCCCGAGAAACTAGCGCAGTGCGATGTCGACTTTGAGTGGCAAAAAATTGGAGGGCAAGTTCTTGAATTTACCGGTTTATCAGAATATGACTATGAAGATTTAAGGGATGCCGTTCGATTTACCTTAGGCAACGAAATGCCATAATTTATAAAACTCTAAACTCTAAACTCTAAACTCTAAACTCTAAACTCTAAACTCTAAACTCTAAACTCTAGCTCTCAGCAATGCTGGTTTTATTCCTACCACTTTCTTTCGACTTGTAAAGCGCTTGATCGGCCTTTTCTAACCACTGTTGTGCCGTGGCTACTTTTTCTTTCAATTGGCAAATACCTAGGCTAACTGTAAATTTGATCGAATGTTCGTCATATATGACTTCAAGACTTTCAATTTGCTTTCGAAGTCTTTCCGCGAATATCAGGGCGTTTTTTGAATCGGTTTCAGATAACAAAACGACAAATTCTTCACCGCCGTAGCGACCACAAATATCAACATCTCTAGCGCACTTTATTAAGGCTGCGGAGCATTGCCTTATCACTTCATCGCCAGCTTGGTGGCCGTAGGTATCATTCACCTTTTTGAAGTGATCGATATCAAAAATGACTAAGCTACTTTTGTTTTGGTAACGACTAAAATGAGTAAACTCGCGCTCTTGGCATTCTTGCCAATAACCTCGATTGTTAAGTCCGGTTAAGCGATCGGTTCGGCTGAGTTTTTCCAATTGAACATTGGCGTCTTTTAATGCATTTCGATTGGTTGCAACATCGGTGACGTCATAAACGATTATACAAATATTATCGACTTCGCCGGTGGTTGATACCATTGGAAAAATCGATATATTCTGATACATAAATTCAGCAATACCAGTGATAGGACGATAATTCTTAAATCTGAATATATAAGGTCGTTGTTCCCAAATGCTAAAAGCCCGACTTTTCAGCTCGAACACGGATTCAACTTTGCGTTGAAACCAGTCTTTATCAACTTCCGGAAAAAGTTTGAATATATCTTTGTTACGGGTAGCTGTCGCTAGAATTCCGCTATGGTTTTCCATAAAAGAGTTCCACAATTGAACTTCATTTTGTTTGTTGAGCACAACTAGGCCGACATCTATGTTTTGCAACATATCCATCATCCAGTGAAATTCTCTTAGTTGTTCAATATTACTTGTCATTTTATTCTACAAGGTAACTTATACGGCGTCTTAATGGTTCGATGCTGTCTTCCGTAAACAACAGCAATAAGTCGCAATTGATTGCTTTATTCTCAATGGTGTAATTAATTTCAATTGAGAGGGTTTTGCTCCAGTGTTTAACACTCTGGTTAATCAATTCGGGAACTTTTACATGTTGTCCCAAAACGATTGGGTGGCCTTGACTTAAATTAATATTTAATTGATCCGATATACCCTGCAAACAGGCACCAACGATCAAATTAGCAATATCCATTAAAAGTTCAAGTTCAATATTGTCGTTTAACTCGCCTCGATACTTAACTAACTCCGCGATATTCTTAATACTTGAATCGTTAAATATCAGCAGCGCCTCTCCGGCAATATCGGGTCCAATAAAACCCTGGCATACAGAAGAAACTGTTTGATCTTGATCGGCAAACTGTAGCGCCATATTGAGTTCAGCTAATTCAATGTGATTGACCTTTGGGATCGGAAGTTCGATAAATACATCAAGAAACCTTGCTAAAAGATCTCCTGCTCGTCCCATCGCGACATTAGCGACTTCTTGACAGGCATCTAAAAAGGCTTGTTCGTTTTGTAAAATATTGTCTGGAGAATTTTTATTTAATTTCGCATCAACCGGTGGTTCCGGTGCTGGTTTCTTACTTTCGGTATAAAAACCAGAGTACGAGAGAGTGTCAATCAGAGTATCTTCGCTAATCGGTTTTTTAATAAAGTCGAGAGCGCCTAAACCAAGCACTCTTTCTTGAGCGGTCGGTTGAATGTCGCCTGACACGACGATGATGGTTATGTCGAGTGTTTGAGCGTTTATTTCTTCGAGGGTTTCGTAGCCGTCCATAACAGGCATATTAAGATCAAGGAACATGAGTTCTGGCGCTTCATCAATAATGACTTCAAGAGCGTGCCGACCATCTTCGGCAAATAATATTTCGACATCCCAATCTTTTGGAAGGCAACGTGCAAGTTGCTTTCTAGCCATTCTTGAATCATCGCAAATCAGTATTTTTGTTGTCATAGATTTTAATAATATCAAAGAGGTATCAATGAATATTGGTAGGAAATCTACCTATGATCTTAAAGATAGCAAATTTCTGCAATATTGCCAGCCTGATGTCCAAATAATTGATAGAATTTGAGACAATATCAAAAAAAAGAAGTAATTAATTCAAGCCACTTAGAACAAACTATTTTGTTTACGCGTTCAGTCAATTGAATTAGGAGTAGTCGGTTTATTTAGTTATTGCTAATGTAGCTGAATTTTCGGGCTATTTGCTGAGAAATTTCCACATGGAGGTGGCTTAAACAAAAGCTATTTTTTTGTTCCATGTCATCTTGAATTAATCTCGATACTTCTGCGTAATTGGCTAGTTGCTGCTCAGATATTGCGTGGGTGATAATGCAATCATACGGAGCATTAAGTAATAATTGTTTGAGAATTTGTTGGGATTTACCCAATAAAGCGATGCCTGTGGTCATCTCTTGCTGATCTTCGAGCTGTAAAATGTCAGTTTGGATTATCCCTGCTTTAATGGCTATTTCTTGATCGAAGGATTTCAGTAGTTTCTGCAATAGCAGGACAAAACAAATTGCCTCGTTCAAAGTATCATGGTTGTCACTGTTAACTCTGCTGGATGGAAACGGGATTAAGCAGCCAGTTAATATATTGCCTTGAGATTGAACGCCAAATGCTTGAATAGATTGGTTAAGGTAGGACTCAGCAATAGTCAACGACCCCGCCAGATGATTGGATTTCAACCCGGAAATATCAAATTCAAGATAACAAACTAATGTTTGGTTTAACATTTTGCTATGAGTCCATAAGTCAGATTTTTCAGGTAAAGCAACGTTCTCAACTAAATTTTGTTGCTGTGACTCAGACAGCAATTTGAGTGATTTTAACCAGCTCGACTTATTTTGGGGCGGCTTAACCTTGTTTTGTATTAATAAATGTTGGCAACTTTCGGCTAACTGGCGGATACTAATTTCAAATCTAAAAATAATAAATACCAGAATAATAAAAAATAGTAATGCTACCCCTCCGGTCATTAATTGGATTTGCACAAAGGTTTCGCGAAAATTTTGTTCAAGAAGGGTACTGTCAATTTCGAGTTCAAACCAACCGGCCGTCATGTTTCTATAAGCAATTTTTTCGATAAAAGGAATGTTTTTCTTACGTTCGAGGAATTGATTATTCTCGGATTGGTCAGAGATATTTTTATTCTTGCTAGTGCCTTCAATTTCCGAAGCTATCAAAGCCTCCGAGAGATTCTTTGAAGGAGTTTTTATCTCATCGTCATCAGGAAACTGGCTAACGATTTGACCGTCTTCGGAAAAAATGGTCGCTTGGCGGATATAAGGATCTTTCGCGACATTTTCAACCAGTAAATTTAGTTGTAAAATGTCTTCGGATAGCAGTGCTTCAGCGCTGGAATCTGCTGCGACACGAGCAATGCTGTGTGCATACTCCGAAGTGCGTTTGATAACGAGTTGTTCAACTTGATAGTCAATTATCAACCAGGTGGCGGTTAAAATGGACAAAGTGATACTAATCACAGAAATTAAAATACCTCTAAGAAGATTAGGAGGCGCGTTCTTTTTGTTAGATTGCTTATTATTATTTTCCATGACTTATTGTATCAATTCTTTCCAGTTAGGCAAACGTCCAAATTCGATATGCAAAGCTTATCGGTCGAACAAGTTGAATTTTCTGTGTTTTACCGTTAAAACTAAATTTTGTAGGCCGATTATATAGAAACATAAATGCTAACGAGTTATGTCGAAGGCTCTTGATCGTGACCGTATTTCATGTAAAACTTAAAATTCTTTACTATCTCCTAACTAAACAACGAGAATTCAATTGCTCGAAATTAATCACCTTTATCGACAACAAAATCAATCACTATCTGCCTGTGAGGACAATCAAGTTGATTTAGCCGGACGCTCAAAACTATCACTATTTAAAGCTAAAACGGATTCTATAGAAATCGAAAAGGAAAAATCTTCAGTCGCCGATTTATTGTTAATTTTAAAAGAGACCGTTTATTTTTGCGTTAGAGAATCAAACGATATTATTTGTTGGGAAATCTATGCGGTAGAAAGTGAAATCCAACAATTTTTGCAACAAAAAATTCGTGGAAGCGACTTTGATTTTCTTTTATGGCCAATTGGTGACTTTGCACCGCCTAAACTATTAGTTTTCGATATGGACTCCACCTTTATTCAAATTGAAGTGATTGATGAACTTGCCAGACAACATGGAGTTGGAGAGTCGGTATCTAAAGTAACCGAGGCTGCAATGCGTGGGGAGCTTGATTTTTCCGAAAGTTTAATCTCGAGGGTTGCTTGTTTGAAAGGACTAGAACAGTCGATAATCGCCAAAATCGCAAATAATTTACCTCTTTCGATAGGCGTCGAGCAACTGGTTAAATGCTGTCATCAAAACAATACTAAGGTGGCAATCGTTTCAGGGGGATTTACCCCATTCGTTCAATTTTTGAAAACTAAAATGGGGTTGTATGAAGTAAAGGCTAACAATCTTGAAATTATGGATGGAGCTTTGTCGGGCAAAGTGCAAGGTGATATTGTCGACGCGCAAAGTAAAGCGGATTTTGTTAATCACTTGAAAAGTCAATTGAATATTGATGCAAACGAAATCATCACCATTGGCGACGGTGCCAATGACTTATTAATGATGAAAGAAAGCGGTTTTAATTTGGCTTATCGCGCTAAGCCGGCAGTTCAAGAGCAAGCATTCGGACGCATGAATCAAACCAACCTTGGTGATTTAGTCACTATTTTCGATTGGCCGGAAATTAATACAAAATAAATATATACCCGTTGTCACTGAAGATGCAGGTTTCAGTGTTCAGCTAGGAAACTTGAACAAAGCGCCACTCGAAGGCAATGACTAGTCCTTACCGAGAGTGGCAATGCCGATCAAGTTTTCTAGCTGAGCACCCGGAGGGCACCAGAAGTAGGCGCTCTTAGGCGAGGCAATAAACAACCATCTTCTTTGTTGCCTATAGGACGTAGGTAAGGGGCGAGAGCAGGACGCGGAAGCTTTGAGAAATTTTGAGCTAGGTAAATATTTGCTCCTGCAATATCTGCATTCAGTCCATCCGTGGACATTAATGACTAGCCCTAAAATTCCTCGCCTCAAATCTGGCTGTTTCTAGCCTTGCTGAAACCTACATCTTCTGTGATAACGGGAATAGAAAGTTTGGCGTCAAAAACCACTAGAAGAAAAATCGTATTCCATTTTTTTGCTGGGGCGCTGTAGATAATATCCTTGAATGTATCTAACGTTCATCGGCCAAAGCGCCGCTAACATCGCCGCCTCTTCAACCTTAGGGATGATGCTTTGTTTATCTCGATTATGAATTTCATCTAAAAGATGTTGCACGTGAGCCATGGATTCTGCATTTAAGTGCATGTTGTCGGTTACGGCATCGGATATTTTTACGTAATCTACATCTAATTGGTCAATCAAGGTTATCTGCTCTGGGTCTGCACCAAATTTCGCCAAACAAGTGATAATACCTTTTGATTTTAATTCTGCGGTTAACGTTAATACCCGTTTCAAATGATTGGCAGCATCGCTTTCATCAAACTGGAATACTAAACGGTTCTTATCAACTTTGCTGGCAACAAAAGTTTTTTCGATAAAAGAAACCATTGACTCTTCAATAAGAGAAACGCTTGAAAGATGCACAAAAATTTGAGTATCGTTATCTTTTGAATTTGCTTTAATGGTTCTTAGTGCTTGAGTGATAATCCATTTATCGAGTTTTACCCCCAGCCCTGCGACTCTTGCAATAGGGAAAACTTGATCTGCACTAATTTCAACGCCCTTGTCATCACTTAATCTTAATAGCGCTTGATATAGGGGTTTTTCTTCTCCATGAAGTTTTACAATTGGTTGATAAAGTAGCTCGATACGACCCGATTCGATGGCGTCTTGAACTTTATCGACCATTACAGGGTCGACTTCATCACCCATGGATTGCAATGCTTTGTTGAAGACTTTGAAACCATCGCCGTTTTCTAATCGTGATGCGGCGCTGTGCGCATCAGAAATGTATTGATCGGCGCTGGAGGTGTTGTCGCCGATCGGACAAATGCCGATACTAAAAGTAATCTTGACCGTATGCCCTTCAATATCAAACAAATGTGGTTTGACTTCTTTGCAGAGTTTGTCGGCTAAGTCTTTGGCTTTTTTACTGGATTTATCTTCGATCAAAACGCCAAATGAGTGGTCACTCAAGCGCGCTAATTTATACTCATCGTCGACTTTTTCAGTTAACCATTTGGCGGTTTCTTGAGTCATTTTTTCACCCCCCGCGATACCATACTCTCCTTTTAACTGGTTATACTGATCGTATTCGATATAAAGTAAATTGTAGGTGCAGGCGTTTTCAATGGCATTTTCTTGGGCTTTTTGCAATTGCTCGACAAAATAGACTTTATTGTACAAATCGGTCAAGGTATCCAGCGCACTGAGTTCTTTTAATTTCTCTTCTAGTTCCGAATTATCGTTGGCCAAGCGAATTAAAATTTGGGTACAGTTTTCATCGTCAAAATGAGCGGGGGAGAGTGTCATGATGGCTTCGAAAGTACTCATGTCCGAACGGGCGCCAGCAAAGGCAAAGTTATGCTGATCGTGGTTAATCGCAATTTCTTTAAGGTGTTGTTTGAATTCTTCCTGGTTTTCTTTTGCAATCATGTCGAGAGCTGGAACGCACATTACTTCGTCGTGATCGGAATAACTAAACAATTCAAGGTAAGAACGGTTGGCATAAACATGCATACCATCATGAATATAGGCGATAGCATCCTGAGAGCTATCCAGAAGTAAAGTACAGCGTTTTTCACTGGCACGAAGAGCCAGTTCCGCTTGGGTTCTATTTCTTCTACTTTCTAAATGGGCAATTTCCTGTTCGGTCAATATGCATAACATATCCAAATTTTTATGGCTGACAGTATTACAAGCGCCGCTCTTAAGCGCACTGAGCATATTTTCTTCGGTTAGTTCATCGAGCATGATGATTGCTGGAATGTCGCGGCCGAATTGCGAGATTTGTTCAATTGCTTGTTTAGCAGTGAGAGTTTGGTGATCAGGGATCGCCAATAACAAATCTGAAACTTGTTTTTCAAGAACCAGTGAAAGTTCCTCAGGTGTTAACACCTGAGTTGCCCTGACCGCAAAGCCACGATTTCTAAGAGCATTAATGATCGTTTCTGCGTGGTTTGACGACGGTTCAATGAGCAATAAATGAATAGTTTTGATGTCAGTAGTCATCGTTGTTGTTGTTGTCCTGTTAGGTTATTACTTGTCTTCTTATGTTGTAGCTACTTGGCACTTAATATTTTAAATCGCCGTTTAAATGAGATCCCAAATTCCGTCTAAATCATCCTGGCGTGATTCGCTAGCTGGCTGTTTCTTTTCGCCTTCGGTGACTGTTTTCACCCGTTCGAAACTAAATTGACGAGAACTACCCGATGAGCCAATTTCTTTGTGTAATCGTACCTCATATTCTTCGGTTAATTCTGTGACGCGAAGTTTATTATTGATACTAAATGCCAACGGATTGGTAATAATAGTTGCAGCCTGACCAACGCCTGTTAGAGCTGGCAGCAGTAAAGCCCTTTGGAATGTATTTTCTTCGCTACGACTATTCCTCAATTGAATGTTAATTGGAAGAACGTCTGGCGCCAATAGCTGCACGCCCATTTGTATATTATTGCCTTTGACTTGACGTCTAACCCAGCGAACAACGCCAATGCTCCAGTGTTGTTTTAACAATTCGCCTTCAATAAAGCCAATAATTTCGCCTGTTTGTGCGTGTTTTGGAAGCTCGTTTGCGGAAATTTGAATACAGTAACCGCCGGGGCTCATATTAATTAATTCACAATCTTGTATTTTGTAACTGTCTCTAACAATGGTATCTCTGCTTCTTTTTGCAACTATTTTTTCCTGCTCTGGCTGGCTGACTGCTTGATCGGGTCGATAAAGCTTTGCCCAAACGTCTTTATTAGTGATGGCTGAAGTGCTCAAATAATTTCTGTCGGCATTAATATTTTCTCTATCTTTTTTGGTTGCGACCGCAGCTATGGTCGCGTCTTTCAAACTGCCCTCCATTGCGTCAAGTGTTTGGTCATTGACTTCCGAGAGTTCTAAATCGTCATCGTTTTCCAAGTTTTGTTTCATCAACAAGCTTTCCATCAACAAATAATGGGTCGCCCCAAGTCCGATACTTACTTGGATATTATCTTGGCAAGGCGTCCGGGCAAAACTTCGTTGCGTTCCTTGACTCCAACAATGAATTAGATGTTTGAATACCATCGTTTTTCGGGCACTATAACGTGCTTTTTCGGTCACTTGCGCCAAATCAATTTTTAGTTTCTCGACCACCGCGACGACCGATATTTTTAGCCGATTTTCATCCGGTTGTTGCGGGTAAAGCGACTTTTGTACCGGTGGAAGATTTGAGCGCAAATTAATATAAAAAGGGTGTTTGCTATAGGCATGCGCTTCTAGACTAGTAAATTCGACATATTTTGGCAACAGTTCCCAAACCAATTCGATCTCACTTTGGCGCAATTGATAAGGGTTGGCAATTGCCAGCAACATGATTCGAACAAAAAGATTTTTTGAGCAAGTATTAGGACGGTCGGCCGATAGAGAAGTTTCGGCAGTTTCCATTTGGTTTTCTCGAGCAATTTGATAGAGAAGATAAAGTTCTCTCCAAACACGACCTGGCACGGAAGCATAGAGTTGATAACAACGTAAAATAACTAAACCGTGATATTTTATGGCATAACAAAGCGATTGGGTAAGAATTTTCTTAGTCGAGCGCCGCACACCTTCAATAACAATCGGTTCGATTACCGCATGATACCCGAGTGATAACTCTGTCTGAATTGCTTGCACCAGTGCCGCTATTTTACGTTGCTTGTCGGTCAACGAAATGTGATTATTAATAAATTGGCGCTCGAGAGCGTCGATAATTTTTAACGCGACTGGCTCAATTAGGTTTAACACCGAAATACGAATATCGGGGTCAATAATGGTTTGGTTAGCATCAACCAATAGTCGGTAGATGCTTTGCGAGCTCTCGCCCAAATTTGCCGCGGGCAATTGGTCAATCCACAGGCTAATTTGTTTTGGCGTCAGCTCAACAGCAGGTTTGTTATAAACCTGTAGTTCTCTTAAGGTTAAGCCGGTACTGCCTCGCTTCATCGATACTGATCCTAAGTCTTTTTCATTTGTTATTTCGCCAATTCGTTGACCTTGCAGCTTTACTGCGATTTTCTACGAGTTGCGAGCCATATCTCTCATTTATGAGCTAATACTAACAACGGTTGCTGCATTAATAAGAATTTGGCACATCTACCCTTATAGATAGTCTATTTTATCTTAAAAGTCACGGACTTAGATAAGAATTTTAATAATTTTAATTAATAAGAATTGACCGCTATTTAGGATAAAAGTGCCACCTAGACGATAAAAGTCACAAAATAACGGTTTTAGAGGGCTTTTTAGCTTCTTCTTTTGCTAATTTTGGAACTAAATAACCTGGTAGGCGATCAGTTAATTGGCGCATGATTTTGCGAGCGTTTTTGATCGATTCTTCAAAATGTGCGCTGCCAGCAACCGGATCAAGCAAATGAAGATAGTAGGGGATAATTTGATATTCGAATAGTTTTTCTGACAATTCGAACAAAGTTTGCGGGCAATTATTAATCCCTTTTAATAATACACTCTGGTTAAAGACGCTGATGCCTGCATTTACTAATTGATTCAATTTATTACCGGTATAGGCATCGATTTCATTCGCATGATTAGCATGGACCACCATACTCGCTTGTAGCCTAGTTGCCCTCAAAATATCAATTAGTGGTTCGGTGATCCTATCGGGTAGAACTACGGGTAGACGAGTATGGATTCTTAACCGCTTAACATGGCAAATTGCTTCGATTTTCGTAATTAATTGACCAAGCTGGCTATCACTGACCAGTAGTAGATCACCGCCACTTAAAATAACCTCATTAATGGTTTCATCTTGTTGGATATAATCTAGATTGTTCTGTAATTTATTCAATTCAACGGTTTGGGTTTGATAAGGGAAATGGCGTCTAAAACAGTAGCGACAATTGATTGCACAACTGCCTGTGATGAGTAACAAAACTCGGCCGTGATATTTATGCAGCAATCCTGGATGCTTATCTGATTGCTCTAGCAGCGGATCTTGGCTAAAGCCTGCAACGACATCTAGCTCAATATTTTTCGCTAATACTTGCTGCAACAGTGGGTCGTTCAAATTGCCTTTTTGCATTTTATCGGCAAAAGCCCTTGGCACTCGAACCGGGAAATCCGGTGACAAAGTCAGCTCGTCCTTGTATTTAACCCAAGAAATCTGCAAATATTCCAACAAATCTTTGTTATTAGAAAAAGCTGATTTTAGCTGGGATTTCCATGAAAGGTGCTGACATTCCACTAAGGAAACAGGTATTATTGGCGCTGAAAATTTCATAACCGAATTATATCCAAAAACTGGTAGTTTATAGAGAGAAATGGCATGGCATCTTACACCACTAATGATTTTCGTTCTGGGCTTAAATTTATGATCGATGGCGAGCCGGTATCGATTGTTGAAAATAACTTTGTCCGTCCGGGAAAAGGTCAGGCGTTTGCCAAAACTAAGGTGCTTTTTTTGTTAACCGGTCGAATTGTCGAACGAACTTTTAAATCAGGTGAAAACTTTGAAGCGGCGGATGTGATGGAAACCGATATGGAATACCTTTATACCGACGGTGAATTTTGGCATTTTATGGACCCAAACTCTTTCGAACAAGTCGCTGCAGACGCTAAAGCGGTCGGCGATAACCAAAAATGGTTAACCGAACAAGACTCTTGCATGTTGACCTTATTTAACGGGACGCCGATATTGGTGAGTCCACCCAATTTTGTAGTGCAAGAAGTTGTTGAAACAGACCCGGGCTTAAAGGGCGATACTTCGGGAAGTGGTGGAAAGCCGGCCACTTTAACCTCTGGAGCGGTGGTAAGAGTGCCACTATTTGTGCAAATTGGAGAAAAAATAAAAGTCGATACACGCAATGGAGAATACGTTTCTAGAGCGTAATGGCTGATAAACTAGAATTTAATAAATCGTCGAACCAATAGAAAGCCGTCAATTGACGGCTTTTTTCATTTAAGGTTATCTTGTCAACAGATTAGGAGTGACCGAGCTGGCTAATTTCATCGGCTTGCTCACGAGTGATTTCATAAATAGATTTTATATAACATTTTTCGAGATGGGCTCGAGTTGAATCCAGTTTAGCAACTTGGATTGAATCAAACTTAGTTTGAAGGATTGAGCCAGTATTGTGGATCGCGATGGTATTGGCAAATCGTAACTCTGAGCAGTAGGCACCTAATTTGATCAAGTACGGCCTGCTTAGTGCTGTGCTGATAATTAAATGTTCATAATCTAATGAACGCCACCCGTGGTATCGAAAGGGGGTTATTTTATCGATCGCCTCTAATTTGTTTTCTGCGATGTAATTATCGTAAATAGGGATTTTTTTTTCAGTAACTTTTTCCAAGTTGCTGCAACTAGAAAGAAACAATAAGCTTAGAATTGTGGTAATTCGCCTAATCATAGGGTACTCCAACTGCAGTTTGGGTATAATCGGTGAATCGATAAGATCTGCCCTAAATTAGTCGGGCTTAGTTGCTCTTTTAACCGTACGCAAAAAACGACCTGCGGTTGAAAGTCTATAACATTGGAGTGAGTATGCGATATTTAGTTCCCCTTATGATGGTTATTTTGTGTCATTTTTCTGCAATGGCTGAAGAAGTCATTTTTTTAAACGAAGCAAGCGATAGACCTTCTACTTTGCCGTTTTCTAAAGCAACTCAAGTGGGAGAATTAATATTTCTTTCAGGTGAATTGGGGGTCAACCCTCAAACTGGAAAGCTGGTTGCTGGCGGTATTGAGCCTGAAACCCGGCAGCTGATGCAAAATATAGCCTCAACACTCAATCGGTTTAACTCCAGCCTGGAGCGTGTCGCAAAATGTACGGTTTTCTTGGCGGACATTAAGGAGTGGGCAAAATTTAATCAGGTGTATAAGACTTTTTTTACCGCGCCTTATCCCGCTAGAAGCGCCATGGCCGGCAGTGGATTAGGTCTCAATGCAAGGGTGGAAGTCGAATGTATTGCTGTCGTTAGGCCATCGGTCAAAGAATGAATGAAATTCAGGGTAAAATCCAATCTCGGAATAACCTTTTCAGACAAATACGAGAATTTTTTCATCATCGCAATGTATTAGAAGTTGATACACCGTTATTGAGAGATTTCAGTGTAACCGACCCCTACATGAGTGCTTTGTCGGTGCTTTCACCCTCTGGAAAACAGCAAGGTTATCTTCAGACGTCGCCAGAATACGCAATGAAAAAATTGCTTTGTGCTGGCTCCGGCGATATTTACCAGCTTAGCAAAATGTTTCGAGCGGATGAGCGAGGCAATCAGCATGCGGTGGAATTTACCATGCTCGAATGGTATCGGCTGGGATTCGATCATTTTCAGCTGATGCAAGAAGTTTGTGATTTTATCCAGGAAATTTTAGGTAAAAAAGAAAGCGTGATAGTGAGCTATCGGGATCTATTCATAGCCGTTTTAGCAATTGACCCTTTTGACATTTCGTTAACCAACTTAAGCAAGAAAGCACGGTCAATATTAGGAGAGTTACCAGACAATCTATTATTTGATAATTATTTAACGTTATTATTTTCTGAAAAAATAGAAGCTAGTTTTTCTCCTCATGTTTTAACGCTGGTGCACGGCTATCCAGAAAGCCAGGCAAGTTTAGCGAAAACACGTACCGAAAATAATAGGATAACGGCTGATCGTTTCGAAGTTTACTTAGGCGGATTGGAGTTGGCTAATGGGTTTAACGAGTTGATGGATGCCGATTTGCAGAAACGGCGTTTTGAGGAAGATAATTTAATAAGATCCAAGCTGGGAGTTCAGCCAATTGCTATTGATGCAGGTTTTTTACGGTCTCTAAAGGATGGGTTGCCAGACTGTGCTGGGGTGGCGTTAGGGGTCGACCGTTTGTTAATGTTAGTCAATCAAGTTGACGATATTAATCAAGTAATTTTCTAAATAGGTCTTTGCGAAGGAAAGAGTTTAATGTCTTCGTTGGAATTCAAATTAAAACAAACATGGAAATACATTATATACGGGTATAGATACCAATTAGCTAGCAGTTTTGGTTATAGGGATCCAGCTTCCACCACAATATATTTCCATGAGCTAAAAAACTTAAGTTAAATTTTTACAAGTTTTTTAGCTTAATTTTACCATTAACATTTTCCATGCTAAGACGTACTGAGCCGTCACCGATAGTTCCGCTCATATCCGATCCGACATACCTTCCTCGATTGATCTGTAAACCGAAATCGTTGCTAATTTTTCCGCTGACGGTTTCAGCCGAAACTTTAACATTAGCATCACTTGGTAAATTTACAACGATGTCGCCATTGACCGAGTTAAGTTTTATTTTTTTGGCATTATTTAAATTATCAAAAGATAGTTCCATATCGCCATTGACCATACTGACGTCCGTACTTGAGGTCATGCCGTCGGATATTAACTCACCGTTAACCAGTTCAGCATTGAATTGACCTGTTACGCCGGATATCTTTAAGTCGCCATTGACCAGTTCGATTTCATTTAAATTGACGGAATTAGGAACGCTTAAGGTGTAAACCACTTCCGAATGATTGTTTCGATCATGCGAGCCACGTTGTTGTTTAGCGTATTTGGTTTTAATGGATAATTGGGAGTCGCTTGCTTTGATTTTTACCGTGATCCGGTCGCGTGTCTGTTGATCGGATGCACTAATATTAGCGGTCAACTGAACTTGAGAGCAGTCGCACGCACTAATCGTGACGTTACCGTTCACATTCGACAGTGATATAGTACCTCCTTTATCAAAATCATAAGATTTTTCAATGACATCGGTTACTTCAGCCAAAACGAGTTGATTGCAGCTTGCGATCAATAGGCCTGCTAAGATAAGTTTGTTTTTAATTTTCATATTTTCTCCTAAAGGAATTTGTTCGTTCCCTTAACAAGACGAAAATAGGGTCAAATAGGTTTGAATAGAGAAAGTATACGAATGTAAGGAAATGTTATCGCTAGAAAACAAGGCTTACAACATTAAGAATAGCTGGTTAGCCCAGGAAACTGCTTGTTCATGGCAATGGTAATAGTGTCCTTTGGTTCGCCTGTCCAGTCGTTCAATATTTTTGAGTTTTTGACGCTCTAGTTCCATGGTTAACCTTAGTACTTCACCCTTTTGACCTTTATATTCGAGTAACGCCGAATTAATATCATCAGAAAGATCTAGTTTTTTTAACAACCATTCTTTTTCCGCTAGCATCACCGCATCGATTCCTGAAAATAGTCCGACTGTAAAATAACTATTGGGATTTTCATACTTTAATTGTTGCGCGAGTAATTCACAGGAACGTGCCCTTATTAAGAGTAAAAGAAACAACTCTTTGGTTTGTGAAGAGTTTCCGGAAAGCACCATTGCCATCGCCCATTTTTTAATTTGTTCCAAACCGAGGTAGACTACAGCTTCATGCAAACTGCTCACTTTTTTTGGTAGGCGGCATAATGGACTATTAACTATTTTTAAAATTTGATAGCTTAGTTTGGCATCGCGGGATATCGAATGGCTTAGTTTATCGATGTCTATATCAGCATCTTGTAGCTGGCCAACTATTTGCAATGCTGTTTCCGAGTTATTGTTAATTTTTGTACCATAAACTGGCATGGGCCTTTCTAAAAAATAGCCTTGAAAAAGCTCGAAACCGATTTTGGTACAAAGGTCATAAATTTCTTGGTCTTCGACTTTTTCGGCAAGTAAAACGGGGCGGGTATCGAGATTATTCAACGCGGTGGATTCGAAAATCGCCATTTTTGGCGCTAGCTCTTCAATTGGTAAATTAAGTAATTCGACTTTGATGTAATCCACCAAGGGTAAAAGTGAGTCGAATCGAGGATCGAATGCATAGTCATCTAACGCAAAATGGTAGCCCTGAAGTTTTAATTCTTTTATCCGTTTGATTAAAAGTTCATCAACTTCTACATCTTCCAATATTTCAATCACAATTCTTTTGGGGTCAAGCGGGAAAAAATAATCAGACAGCAATAATTTACGAGTTAGATTAATAAATACTTTAACGTAGGGGCCTTCTTCTTCATTTAAAATACTGCCGCAATAATTGACAATTAATGAGGCGGTCGCTTTGTCGCCATCTTCAATTATTGCAGCTGTAGGATCTTCATCTCGGTAGAGTAATTCGAAGCCATACAGTTTCTTTTTACTATCGAATATGGGTTGGCGCGCAAAGAGTAAATCGTTTGAGACCTTGATTTTATTTCTTTTATTATCTGATTTCGCCATCTACTTCCCCGGTGCTTATCTTGGGTAAACCCGTACAGGTACCATGTCGATCGCTTTATTTGTCGATTTTATGCCTTCAATCAATTCAGCGACCGCCTACCCAGTTTAGTCCAAAATGAGATAATTGCCATTTGGCGGGTAAAAAATGCTGGTCAGCAGCGAGCAAACCTCTGCTGAAAGAGCCGAGAGAATCTTTTAAGGAGAAAGGGCACGTTTTTGACGTTTACGTCACTAATAGAACACTCAATCTGAGAGATTTAATCCTGTCGCCAGTCGAAAGAAATACCGTAATTTCGCCCCGCCATTATCGTCGATAGATCGTCGGCGGAGCTGACGTAGCTCTCGTTGGTTAAATTGTCAGCAAAAAATTGCAAATTCCATTGATGATTAATTCGGTAGGATAGACTCGCGTTTAAAATGGTTGCGGCAGCGGTTGGTAATTCACCACTTCCAGTTTCATTTTTCTTAAATCGATGCTGTAATCGAAAATTGGCAAATAATCGATCGGTTTGATAGTGAATAGCAAAGCTAACTCGGTCACTCGGAATATCAGCAAGTGGTTGTCCTTGGGTATTTTTGCCTTCGATTATAGTAGCGATTGTTCTAAAGTCGATTTGCTCGGTAAGCATCCAGTCATATTCGATTTCCCAGCCACTTATTTTGCCGTTTTCAATATTAAAGAAGCTAAGTTGATCTTGCGCAATTTCTATTCGTTCAATGTAATTATCAAAATCGCTAACAAAATAAGTAGCCATTAGTTTTTGATTACCCTCATGCCAGCTAAAGCCGTAATCGTAAGTGATTGCTTTTTCTGCCGTTAGATTTTGATTGCCGGTGACATTACCGCGTGCGGTTGTTCCGCTAAAAAAACGTTCCGACAAAGATGCGAACCGAAAGGCGTTGCCAATATTGGCATTAATTTCGAGCTGTTTAGAGAGGTCGAAGGCAATACCTGCGAATCCAGTCAGAGCGTTATTGTCTTGGGTGGTTTGATTGAATTGAGAGGTTTGTTCGAATGTATAACGGCCCCCTAATTGTATTCGAACATCAGTGAACTTTTTGTTAAAGGTATAAAACAGCGCCAGCTCATCCAGTCGACCGTTATTGAGCGTTTGGCTATCGGTCTGTAAATCGGTCTGTAAATTGAACAGCTGTTCTTTCAGGTTAACGCTTCGGCGACTATATAAATCGATACCAACTAGGCTTGATTGAGCTGTCTGCTGCCAGCCTGTTTGCCAGTTTAGCCCCCAATCTAATGAACTAGCCGTCAGCTCGCTTAGCGATTCTGTGGGTCGAAGGGTCGCCGTGGTTATTTCTTGACCGTGCAAGTAAAAATCGAAAGACCATTTGTTTTGACTGGTGAGAGAAGCCTTAAATATCTGGTGTTTTTCCGATGGTACATTAACGATTCGGTTTGGAAAGCGGCTGTTTGAACGACCAATGTCATTTCCGTTTGAACTGAATAACCAACTTTCCAATAATTTATCTTCTAGCTGCCAAGATTTTTGAAGATAAGCAGCTGTTTGCTCAAAATGAGTATTAAGAGCATCGCCATTAATATCTTGGCTATTATCTGCCTGTCTTCTAACCAGCGAGAAGTTTGTTGACTCGTCCCCCCAATTTAGCAGTTGAAATTGCTCGTTTCCAAGGTTTCTGAAGCCTGCGGCAACCGACAGTCCGTCATTTTTACGAAAACGCATCTGGGTCACGCCACCGATGGCTCCGGAACCATAATAGGTCGAAACCGGGCCTCGGATTACTTCGACACTGTCTAGCAATAGCGGGTCAACGAAAGATGCCGCGACACCAGCGCGTCTTTCACCACTTAATCGAACGCCATCCACGAGCGATAAAATTCGTTGCCGAGATACACCACGAATGGAAATGACCTGATAAAGTCCCGGTTGACTGTTTTCCGCAACGCCCGGAATTCCTTCGACGAGTTCGGTTAAAGTGGCAGGTACTTTTATTCGTTTGGAAATATCAAGTGCACTGCTAGCTTGGGTGGTCGGTTTTAACCCTGCAAACGGTGTTTTTCTGGCAGTAACTACTAATACGGGGTGATCGGAGTTTTGGCAATTCTGTTCGTTTGTGTTTTCGCTGCAATCGGCTCCTTTTGTTGTCAAACCCTCAGATGCCTCGTCTGCCAACAAGGGGTTCACGCCACAAAGTATCAAAAAAGGTATTAATTTTTTAGCGAAACGTCGGCAAGCCATTTAAGAGAACAACATCGGCAGATAAAGGGAAAAGCAGGATAACAGGCTAAATAGCAATCTTCTAGTGCAAAATTTACGGATCATGTAAGCAAGTAAGTATTAACATCTGCTACCTGCGGAATTCCTATTTTCTACCCTGCACGCGTAAGTGGTTATTCGGATTAATTAATCCAATACTGCAGCGACTGAAAAGAAAAGGAGAATTTAACTCATGAAACTTAAATCGATTGTCGTTCTATTGTTAGCCACTTTATTGTCGGGTTGTTTGAGCAATCCGTATCAGCGAGGCGTATCGAGCAATTTAGTTAGTTATTTGTACCCGAAAGGAGAAATGGTTTCCCATGAAAAGGATGTTATGCCCCTTTTGAGGTTGCCACTTCGAGTTGGCATTGCCTTTATTCCGGAATCTAAACATGATTATACTTTTACCTTAACGGAGGTTGAGAAGCAGAAGCTATTACAGGATGTCGCTAGCCGATTTGAGGCAGACAAAGCTGTTTCGTCGATCCAAATCATTCCAGAAATTTACCTTAAACAAGGCAAAGGATTTGTAACGGTGGAGCAAGTGGCGGCGCTTTACGGGGTTGATATTGTGGCTTTAGTTTCCTATGAGCAAGTTGCTATCAATGAATTAAATAATTTTTCTTTGGCTTATTGGACGATTGTTGGAGCCTATATTGTACCAGGCGAATCCACCGAGTTTCAAACCTTTGTGGACACCGCAGTATTCGATGTAAAAACCCGTAAAATGTTGTTTAGAGCGCCGGGGCTGCATTCGGATTCTCGAATACACACGGCGGTCGGTTTTGAGAAAGGAAACCGAAAATTACGCAGTAAAAGTTTAACTATCGCTTCGCAACAAATGACATCGAATCTCGCCATTGAGCTTGAAAAATTTAAAGTTCGAGCCAAGCAAGGAGAAACGGTCAAAGTAGAATATCGTAAGAATTTTTCACTTGGTAGTGGTGGCGGAAGTGTGGGATGGTTCGGTTTAGTTGGGCTTTTTTTATTATTGCGATTTACCAAAGTGAAATAACGGGCTCGCCGGCCTATATTTGAAAAGGCTGGCAGAACTACGTTTGTTATTTACTGACTTTATCGATATGATTATTTCAATAAAACTCAAAATAATAAAGCCGGTCAAACAATGTGCGCCAGTGCGACCCACCAGAATGAGAGTCAAAGTAAAACAAAAACGGCTGGAGAGGCGAAGTTCTCGGTCGCTTTTTTATTGCTTAATGAATTCACCCTATTTGCTTTTTCTGGGTTTGTGGATGCCCTAAGGTTAGCGGGGGATGATGCAGATAATAGCCAACAAAAAGACTGTCACTGGACCATTGTTGCGCCCAACCTGCAGCCTATTAAGGCTAATTCTGGCATCGAAGTATTACCTTGGGAAGTGTTTCCAGATCCTAGCCAATACGATTATTTAGTTGTCGTTGGCGGAAGAGTTGAACCACAAAGACGACTTGATCAAAAGATCACCCGCTATTTGCAAAAGGTTGCCAAACATGGCAATACTATTATTGGCATTTGTACGGCGAGTTTTGTTATGGCTAGAACCGGCATTATGCAAGATAGGAAATGTTGTGTTCACTGGTATCACCGAAACGAGTTTGAGCAAGAATTTCCGACGCTCACAGTCGACTCAGACACCGTTTATGTAGAAGATAGAAATCGTATCACCTGTCCGGGTGGACGAGCGGCAGTCGATGTAGCACTGCTTTTAATAGAAAGGCATTGCAGTGCAGTTACCGCCCGCAAAGTGGTTAGCGCCATGGTGATCGAGCAAATGCGAGGCGAGCGCTCTCCACAACCGCATGCCGAATCAGCCTGGTTTGGTGAAATTGCTAATCCGTTAGTTCGTAGAGCCATAGCGGTCATGGATCAAAGTTTAACTAAAGCGCTTTCCATGGAAGATATTGCCAACCGACTTCAAGTCAGTGAAAATACTCTCTATCGAGTTTTTAGCAACGCTTGTGAGGTTTCGCCAGCAAAATTATTTAGAGCGATGAGATTGGCACATGCCCATTGGTCGTTAAAAAAGACTGCTTTGCCAATCTCCGAAATCGCCCACCATTTTCGCTTTTCAGACTCTTCCCACTTTACCCGATTACATAAATCCTTTTATGGAATATCGCCATCCGCAGTCAGAAATCTTTCAAGCATCAACTATGTCGAATTAAAACGAGGCTCCGATGTTGTGGAAGTGATCAAGCAAATTTTATTTGGCGGGCTTTTTATTATCTCTAAGGACGAGCAGGATTTCGAATAATGAGCATTTATTGGGTTAAGTGTTTATTTTAAAAGGATTAATCATAGGGCTAAATTTGTCGTTAAAAATGAGTTTGTCGGTTATCGACTTGCGATAAATACAATAGTGGAAATATTCTATTATTGGTCGGTTTTGTTATATATTGCTGATTGAGATGGCCTTATGATGGCTGGCTGAATTGGTTTAAATCAATCCCCCTTTCAACCAAATATGGGAAAGCTTAAATGCCTAAAAAACTGAATTATTTCAATCGTTTACTTCTGTTGGCAATATTTGTTTGTCCGAGTTCTTTTGTCCTTGCAGAAACATTGGACGAAGAATCAGACTCTCAGAAATTGGAAACTCAGCAATTGTCGGCTTCTAGTGAATATATGCCAGCGAGTTTTGCGGAGAAAGTGAGATGGGCCAGCGACGGTATAGTTAGCTCGGTGATGCAAGAAAATCATATCGCCGGATTAACGCTTTCAGTAGTTAAAGATGGCGAAGTGGTTTTAACCAAAGGTTATGGTTATGCCTCGCTTGAGCCAAAAAAGCCGGTTGATCCAGGTAAAACCTTATTCCGGATTGGCTCATTGTCCAAAACCTTTACTTGGACCGCGATTATGCAACTCGTTGAACGGGGCCAATTGGATCTTGACCAAGATATCAATCAATACCTTAAATCTTTCCAAATACCGCAATCGTATGGCAAACCGCTCACCTTAAACGACATTATGGCCCATCGTTCAGGATTTGAGGATGGTGGTGCAGGATATCTTTTTATTCGAGAGGCTGAAAAAGTACCGAGCTTAAGGCAAATGTTAGCGCAACATATTCCTAAGCAAGTTCGAGCGCCGGGTGAAGCGGTTTCGTATTCCAACTATGCAACGGCGTTAGCTGGATTGATTATTGAGAATCTTTCGGGTCAAAGTTATGACGATTATATAGAGCAACATTTGCTGTTTCCTTTGGCTATGAGACAAACTTCTTTTCGCGAATCTTTGGGAGAAACTAATCCACTCGGCTCTATTTCTACAGAACTCGCCGCCGATTTTTCAACGGGATTTAATTATTATGGTGGCAGGCATCATGACCATGGTTTCGAATTTATTCATCATTTTGGTCCCGCAGGTTCCGCATCGAGCAGTGCCTCGGATATGGCGCGTTATATGTTGGCTCATTTAAATAATGGCGAGTTAGACGGTCAAAGAATTTTGAAAGTCGCTACAGTCGAAAAAATGCGCCAACGAAATTTCGACGACCGATTAATGATGACGGATTTCGCCCATGGTTTTTTTAACGGCGAGGTAGAAGGGCACGCCTATTTTGGCCACGGCGGCGCAACTTCAACCTTTAAAACCATGATGCTCATTTTTCCTGAACTCAATTTTGGTGTTTTCGTTTCAATTAACCAAGGACTCGGAACTGCGCCGACCTATAACATTCCCACTTTACTTGCGAAAACTTTGTTTCCGGCCAAAAAAATATTAATAGATGGTAAACCGAACAAAGAAATTATCGAATCCGGACAAAAATATGTCGGTAACTATATGACTAATCGTCGCTCCTATTCAAAGCTAGAAAAGATTTTTAGTTTAGTGGATAGTAGTGCCAATATCAGCATCGATAAAGACGGCTATTTAATACGAAATCAGGCCGGCAATGTGACTGCTTGGGTCGAAACTTCTCCTGGAATTTTTAGCAATGCAGAAAATCATGCGGTGATGAAGTTTGATATCGATTCAAATGGCAGTGTGCTACGTTTTAATAGTGAAGCGGGACATACTAGCATGGATAAAATTAGCTATTTCGAAAGCTCAAACTATTTTTTCATGACTCTTATTTTATCCTTGATTTTTTCAATAACAACTCTGCTCGGTTTTTATCATCGTCGAAGAACGAAAACGAGCCGTTCAAACGGGACCAATCAAGCAACCGATTGGGTTGGTTTTATGGCATCTTTGAGCGGTGTTTTATTGACCAGCGTTTTATTTTTGGTTGGCTCGGGTTTAGGTATTGCTGATTTTTATGTTTGGCCGTCATCCGCGGTCAAATTAATGATTTGGGTATCGCTGATTGCCAGTGTGATGTTCGCACTACTAGCGATTAACAATGTTGCAGTTTGGAAAAGCGCTTGGCCATTAATGCGCAAGCTAAACCGCACTGTTTTTAGCGTGATTGGCATCGCAACTATTTATGCTCTATGGCAGTGGAATTTACTTGGCTTTTATTATTAGCAGTTCGAATTTTGTGAACCATTAGAAAATAGAAATAAAATATGGAGGCAATAGAAATGAAAGCTATTAAAATGAAAGCCCTAAAAAAGAAGGGACCTATCATGACTAAATTATTTTTTAGAAAAATTCTTATCGTTTCTGTTTTGGTCTCGCTTGCGGCTTGCCAAAGCGATGAATCACAAACACCGATAGAAACGAGTGAATCACAATCGACGATTGAATACGATACCATTATTAAAAATGGCGTCATTTATGATGGTAGTGGCGAGCGACCTTACCAAGCCGATATCGCTATAATGGGCGATCAGATAGCAATTATTGGCGACCTGTCAAATGCAAAAGCCAAGCAAGTAATTGATGCAAATAACAAAGCGGTTGCTCCCGGATTTATTAATATGTTGTCCTGGGCTCCGACCTCTCTAATTGACGATGGACGCGCATTAAGTGATATCAAACAGGGCGTGACTTTGGAAGTTTTTGGTGAGGGTTGGTCGATGGGGCCGCTTTCTAAGGAGAGTAAGGATTATATGGCTCGTTCTTTCGACCTTGACGTCGAAACGGAAATCAAATGGTCGACTCTTGGTGAATATATGGACTATATGCAACAAAAAGGCGTTTCAGTGAACATCGCTTCTTTTGTTGGCGCGACGACCTTACGTGCTTATCAAATGGGCCAGGAAAACCGCGCTCCGACAGAGCAAGAAATGGAAACAATGCGTCAGCTGACTCATCAAGCCATGCAGGAAGGCGCGATGGGGTTGGGAAGCTCACTAATATATGCGCCAGCGTTTTTTGCAACCACTGAAGAGCTGACCGAACTTGCAAAAGTTGTCGGCGAATACAACGGAATGTATATCTCGCACATGCGAAGCGAAGGCAACGGTATTGAAAAGGCAGTGGATGAGCTGATTCAAATCGCCAAAGAAGCCGATGTTGCAGCTGAAATTTATCATCTAAAATTTGCTGGTCGAAATAATTGGCACAAGTTCGATGCCATCATCAAAAAAATAAACGATGCTCGCGCCCAAGGGCTTGCGATCACTGCCGATATGTATACCTATAAAGCTGGCGGAACCGGGCTAGAAGCGACTATGCCGCCATGGGCAAGTGAAGGCGGTGACGAAGCGCTGGTAGAACGATTAAACGATAAAAAAATTCGTGCGGAAATTCTTGCTCAAATGAATCAGCAATCGGATGATTGGGAAAATCTCTATCTTGCCTCCGGTGCCGAAGGCATTGTTTTGGTCGGCCTAACTAAACCTCATTTATTAAAGTTTCAAGGCAAGAGCATTGCGGAAGTTGCCAAATTACGAGGACAGTCTGCCGTTGAAACCATTGCTGATTTGATTATTGAAGAAAAGAAACGGATCGATGCCGTTTTTTTCTTAATGAGTGACGAAAATATCAAAAGAAAAGCGGTATTGCCTTGGCTAAGCTTCGCATCAGATGCAGGCGCTTATGCGCCAGAAGGAACGGTCTTGAATCGACCGGTTCATCCGAGAGCCTATGGCACTTTTTCTAGAGTGTTGGGACGTTATGTTCGTCAAGAAAAACTTATGAGCCTAGCGGAAGCCATTAGAAAGCTATCTGGCTTACCGGCAAGTAATTTAAAACTTAAAAAACGAGGCCAGTTAAGGCAAGGCTATTTTGCCGATGTCGTAGTCTTCGATCCGAATTTAATAATTGACAAGGCAACGTTCGATCAGCCCCATCAATTATCTGAGGGTATCGAGCAAGTTTTTGTCAATGGCGTTCAAGTTCTAAAAGATGGTCAGCATACCAACCTAATGCCTGGACGGTTTGTTCATGGGCCCGGCTATAGGAAACCTTAATGAATCGTTTTACCCAGGTTAATATTAAAAAACCTTATCTTGTTTTTGTTGGAGATGTCGAATCTCCAACCTATGTCAAAACTGCCGCCGGATTGGTGCAATGGAGGCCCCAAGATATAGCGGGGCAGTTAAAATTTTCCGGCAATCCTCTTGAGCTTGGAGTGCCTAACCTCAATATTGAAGAAGCGATCCTCGCTGGAGCTAAAAGCTTAGTGATTGGGGTTGCTCCAGTTGGAGGTGTCATCGGTGCCGAATGGATAGAAGTATTAAGAAAGGCTGCAGAGGCAGGGCTTGATGTGGTGAGCGGACTTCATCGACGATTAAACAGTTATCCGGAACTGGTTCTTGCAGCTGAGAAATCCGGCGCTAAGCTCATCGATGTGCGAGTGCCGAGTCAAGATTTACCGATCGCTAATGGCGTTCGACGGACAGGAAAAAGATTGCTGATGGTCGGCTCTGATTGTGCCGTCGGCAAAAAATATACTGCACTTGCCATCAGTCAGATGCTCAATAAGCATGGCATTGAGGCAACTTTTCGAGCAACCGGTCAAACTGGCATTATGATCGCAGGAAGCGGCGTGCCAATTGATGCGGTAGTTGCTGATTTTATCGCGGGCGCTGCGGAAATTATTTCCCCACAAAATCACAACAATCATTGGGATGTTATTGAAGGACAAGGCTCATTATTTAATCCTTCCTACTCGGGTGTCAGCCTTGGTTTATTGCACGGTTCTCAACCCGACGCCATTATTGTTTGCCACGATCCGTTAAGAAAAATGATGAGTAGTTGCCCCCACTTGCCAATACCAAGTGTTGAGGAATGCATTGAACTCAGCCTTTCGTGTGGGCGCATTGTCAATCCCGAAATTCAATGTATTGGTATTAGTATTAATAGCGTTGCCATGTCGGCGAAAGATGCAGAAAATTACAAAAATAAAATCACCCAGCAAACGGGATATCCATGTTTTGATCCTTTAGTGGACGGCTGTGAAATTATTATCGAAAAAATAAGAGGGTTAAGTTTTGAAACGACAAGTTAAATTCAGCGTTGAGCCGTGGAAATTAAAAACACCGTTTAATATTACCGGTTATTGCTTCGAAGTGATCCGTGCGTTAGTGGTAGAAATTTCAGAGCAAGGTAAAATCGGCCGCGGCGAAGCGACCGGTATTTATTATTTCGATGAAGATGGCGATAGCATGTTGCAGCAAGCAGAATCGTTGAAAAACGATCTCGAAAATGGTCTCGATCGTCAACAATTAGCGCGGTTAATGCCCGCCGGGGGGGCGAGAAATGCAATCGATTGCGCGCTCTGGGATTTGCAATGTAAGTTATCAGGAAAAAGCATTTGGCAACTCACTCATTTTGCGCCGAAAACCGTTAATACGGTTTATACGGTGGGTATCGATACGCCATCGGCGATGGCTGAGACGGCAAAATCTCTCGATACCGCTTTTATCAAAGTAAAATTAGACGGTAACGACCCACTGGAAAAAATGCAGGCGGTTTGTCGAGCACGACCGGACGCAGACATTGTGGTTGACGTCAATCAAGGATGGAATTTCGAGCAATTAAAAGAATTGGCACCGGAGTTCTTAAAATTAGGGGTGAAAATGATTGAGCAACCACTACCCCGAGGTGACGATGCTCCGCTGGAAAATTATCAATCGCCCATCCCGCTTTGTGGTGATGAATCGTGTTTGGATTCTAGCGAGTTAGCTCAGGCGAGTCAGCGTTATCAAATGGTAAATATCAAGTTGGATAAAACCGGAGGTCTAACCGAAGCTCTTAAACTAGCAGATATGGCAAAAGCTCGCGGTTTAGGATTGATGGTTGGCAATATGGTCGGTACTTCACTGGCTATGGCTCCGGCGTTTGTGATTGCACAATTATGTGATTTTGTGGACCTTGATGGCGCAGTTTTGTTGGCCAACGATCGCGAGCATGGTATGCAGTATAGTGGCGGGATTGTTACGATTCCAAAACCCGAACTTTGGGGATGAAATAATTTATTTGCTATGAAGTTTTTTAATAAATATTTTCTACCCGGATTAGTTTTTCAATCGGTTGTTATAGGCGGCGGATACGCCACCGGACGTGAATTAGTTGAATTTTTCTTACCAGCGGGGCCCGTGGGTGGATTACTCGGCATGTTGGTTGCTGCAATTATTTGGAGCATCACCATGGCGCTTTGTTTCGAAGTGGCAAGAATTAGCAAAAGTTACGATTATCGACGTTTTTTTAAACAGCTCTTAGGCCCTGGCTGGGTGCTTTTCGAAATCGCTTTTTTTGCACTCATTATTCTCATTCTTTCGGTGATTGGTTCCGCTTCTGGTAATTTAGTCGCCGAGCAACTTGGCGTATCGCAGTTGTGGGGGATTGTTGGTTTAATGTTAGCCATTGGTCTTTTAGTTTTTCATGGTTCAGCTATTATCGAGAAATTCCTAGCCGGCTGGTCGTTTGTTTTGTATTTAGGTTATTTCGTTTTCGTTATTTGGTGTTTTTGCGAGTTTGGCGAAAAGATTGTGAGTAACTTTCAAAATCAGCAGATGAATGATAGCAATACAGGGTGGCTTTTAGGTGGCGTGCGTTACGCGGGATATAATCTGGCCACTATCCCGGCAGTACTTTTTTGCATTCGCCATATCAATACCAGAAAAGAAGCGATTACCGCGGGAATATTAGCGGGTCCGTTAGCAATGATACCGGCGGTATTATTTTTTGTAGTGATGATCGGTTTTTATCCGGGAATTGGTGAACAACCGGTGCCAATCCATTTTATATTGACTCAACTTGACGCGGTTATTTTTCCGATTATTTTTCAAATAATTTTATTTGGCACTTTTATAGAAACTGGTACTGCAATGATCCATTCTATTAACGAACGGGTCGCTCACTTTTTGCAAGAAAAAAATCGAATTTATCCTGACTGGATTCGTAGTGCGACAGCCGTTGGTATTTTAATTATTGCGATATTTCTAGCATCAAATATTGGCCTAATTGGACTTATTGCAGCGGGTTATGGCACACTGACGTGGGTGTTTATCGCTTTGATCATCGTTCCGTTGATAACCGTTGGATTGTGGAAAATTATAAAGCTAGATAAAGCATCCTAGGTAAATTAGCGACCGTTAAAACAAGCTCTATTGATAGGAAAAATATGACTTCATCTCTAATTTCCGCCGACTGGACCTTTGCCGTTTGGGGAGTGATGTTCGCGATTGCAACCTTCGCAATTAAAATGGAAGATACTCGCATTGGTTCGACCGTCTCAGGCGTCGTAATAGCCATTGCGGTTGCCATTTTACTTTCGAATACTTATGTCATCCCTAAATCCTCACCTGCTTACGATGTGGTGTGGAGCTATTTATTGCCAATGGCTATTCCATTATTGTTATTAAAAGCAGATTTGCGGCGAATTATTCCCGAAACCGGAGGAATGCTCATCGCTTTTCTATTTGGCACTTTAGGAACTATTATCGGAGTTTTAGTAGGTGTTTGGTTACTGCCTTTAGGTGACGCTTCAGCCCAATTGGCCGGTATTTTTAGCGCGACTTATATTGGTGGCAGCATGAATATGGCGGCAGTTGCTGAGGTGGTAAAAATTGATCCCTCATTGCTATCGGCGAGCGTTGCGGCCGATAATGTGGTCGGTGTGGTTTACTTGGGTTTACTGGCTTTAATGCCTGCTTTTAAACTGTTGCGGGCTTGGATCCCCTCGGAAATTATCGACCAAACTGAATTGTTGGATCGAGACCATCACCATCACCTGCAAGACGCCGATGATGATAGGCCAAGATTTGATTTAATGCATATCTGTTTTGCTTTGAGCCTTTCGCTAATTATTTGCGCTCTAGGATATTTTATTGCGGAAATCTTGGGTATAAAAAGCTACTCGATTTTATTTATTACCGCGCTTGCTGTTTTAGTGGCCAATTTATTTCCTCGCCAGTTAGAAAAACTTCAAGGTGACTACGATGTCGGTATGTTAATCATGTACTTATTTTTTGTAGCTATCGGTGCAAGTGCCGATATTGCACAAATGATCGACGGTGCATTGGTCATTGTCTTATTTACACTGGTTATTATTTTTTTCCATGCAGTGACCATTCTGCTTGCTGGAAAATTGTTTAAACTGGATTTAGCCGAGGTTATTGTTGCCTCAAACGCCTGTGCCATGGGACCGGCTCCCGCGGCCGCAATGGCAGCAGGAAAGCGATGGAAAGTGCTAATCACTCCGGCGGTGATGTTAGGGGTGTTTGGTTATGTAATTGCTAATTTTATTGGGGTCTATTTAGCGGGTTATTTAGGTTAGTTAATTCGTAAAATCAGCCGATTCAACTGATTAATCTAGGTTTAGGGGAAAATTCGATGTTTATTATTTTTGGTTGGGAAAAAATCTTCAAGCCGTTGGAATCATTGCTCAAAACCCATTGTTTTCAATGTAAAAAAAATACTAACTGGAGCCTGTGGAAGGAAACTGAGTGGTTATCACTTTTTTTCATAAATATTTTCCCGTTTATCAACAAACATCACATAAGTTGCGACATTTGCGGTGACTCAACTATACTCATTAACAAGTTCGCGAAAATAGTTATTAAACCGGAAGAGCGAAATGAGCAATTGCATGATGATTTGGTCGAATTGATTGAGTCCCATCAATTTTCATCAATGACCGAAGGACAGATCACCTACCAAAAATCACAAATTGAGAATCGAGATAACTGACCCACTTTATTCTCGATTTAGCCAATTGAGTAAAATATTGTGGAGCATGTTATGAACCGACAACAAATATCTGACATTTTACAACAGTTAGATCAGCAGCTAGAAGATCCAACGAATCTCGACGACTATCATCGACAAAAAACAGAGGCACTAGCTGAGTATATTCAGAAAATGCTAGCTCGAGCAGATGATCAACTGACCGGTGATGAGTTCTTGATCAAGAAATTAAGAAAAACGATTGATGACTTTGAAATTAGCCATCCGAATATCACTGAAATTGTCGGCAGAATATCCGACCTGTTATCCCGAGGCGGGATCTAGTTAAGCTTAATGAGCGATTTCATTTATTAGTGTTCAGCGAGGGTTCATTTTTAACTGTTATGGTTCCGGTTCATTTAAATAAGCGCTATTCATTATTCTATGAAATTAACTTTTATTCCTTCGATATTACCTTTACTTGTTTTATTGCTTATTACGAATCATGCGATAGCAGTTGACAATGAAGTGTTATTTGCTGACCAAACTATCGTTGGAAGTGAATTAATTGAATTTCCAAATGATTCGAAGGTATATGCGAATAAAAGTGATTTTGAAATTTTACATTCACTATTGATGAGCAACGAGATTGGCGAAAGGTGGGCGACTATTACGGTGGTAAATCACGCCGGAGGAAGGCGTGAATTGAATCAGGATCATATTCTTGCGTTGATGGCGAATGGTTCTCGACGGTTTCCATTACGATTTTCGCGCGATTTTAAGTCACAACAAACATTATCGGTACTGATTCGATTTGGCAGTAACCAATTTCCAATCTTAAGAATTAGTACGCGGCAGTAAAACAATTATATGACTATTTCAACATCAATGCCGAATAGTCTAAATCTAATACCACGTCGGTATGGTATTTTTTTCGAGTGCCATTTTGTTCATATAATACGCCCATTTTTTCGGGTGTGTTATTTTTGATACCGAGCATTTGAATTCTTACTAAGCCTAAATCAGAACGGCCTTTTAAATCAGTTTTTTCTAAAATTTTACTTTGACAGTAAATGGTATCGCCCGCAAAAGATGGATTGCTATGACTGCCACCATTAATTGCTGAAAGCCACATCGCATTTCCTAAACCGTTATAACTGAGCGCACGACAGATAGAAATGATATGCCCGCCATACACTAAACGTTTGCCGTTAGGGGATTGCTCCATCATCGTTTGATCAAAATGTACTCGAGCATTATTTTGATAAAGGCGAGTCGCCAGCGAATGATCGGAATCATTGATGGTCATGCCATCACGGTGAAAAAAAGTGTCGCCAACGGATATTTCAGAATATCGAGGTTGGAAATCGCTATCACTCTCATTCCAACCAGAAAAATTATAATCGGCGGCTAAATTTTGTTGAGAACAATTAACACTTTCTGCAAGTTGGGGAATGGTCGACTCAGAGGATTGCTTGCCTGGTTTACTTTTCTTAACCATGACCCAACGTTTCCATTCTACAATGCTTTGCTGATGTTGATTGATAGCCTTCGAATGAACGTAGACCACGCCGGTCTTTCCATTAGAATTTTCTTTTAAACCAATCACTTGGCTGCTAACACTTAGCGTGTCGCCAGCGAAAGAGGGTTGATGAAACTGTACTTCCGCATATCCTAAATTAGCCACGGCATTGAGTGAAACATCGTTGACTGTTTTACCAAAAGCGATATGAAATACCAGCAAATTGTCCAGCGGCATAGATTTAAAGCCACAATTTTGTGCCACGCTATTCGCGCAATAGAGCGCATAACGACTGCCGGTTAATGCTAAATAGAGGGTCGCATCCGATTCGGTAATGGTGCGAGGCACGCCGTGAATGAGAGTTTGCCCAATCGAAAAATCTTCGAAAAAATGACCAGTTATCGATTTTCTAAAACTCATTTTTCTGGGCCAATCAGTTCGTTTTGACCGAGTTCTTTCACTTGATTATAAAGAGCGATAACCCGTCTTGCCCACAATTCCAAACTGGGTTCAATCAGCCGATCGTCAATGACTGCGACGCTTTTTCCCATTTCGTGGGCATTGGCAATTGCTTCAATAATTTTCTTTGCGCGTTTGATATCTTCACCTTTTGGGGTGAAAGCATCATTATTATAAGCTAACTGAATCGGGTGGATGACAGCCTTACCATCGAAGCCTAAATCTCGCGCTTGTCTGCAAGAAAACTCACACGCTTCGATATTCTTCAAATCGAAATGTGGACCGTCAATAATGCATTTGTCATGCGCTCGAGCGCCTAAAACGGCCATTGATAAACTGGTTAATAATCCCAACCTATCTAAAGTGACATTAATCCGCAATGAATTGGCTAAATCAGTCGTGCCTAAAACAATTGCGGTTAAACGTTCGCCAGCACCGGCAATTTCTTCACTTCTAAGGATGCCTTTCGGACTTTCGATATTCGCCATTGCCGGTAATCGTTCACCGCCTAATTCATCCATCGTTGCAATCGCTGCTTTTATTTCTCCGCCACTTTCGACATTTGGAAATAATACGCCATCAATTTCTAGTTTAGTGATCGCTCTTAAATCATCCATTCCCCATTCGGAATCTAACGAATTAATACGGATAATTTTTTCGGAATAACCGAAATTGGGATTTTCGAAAGCCTTCACTAATATCGCGCGTGCTTCTACTTTTTTTGCTGGAGGCACTGATTCCTGCAAATCGAAAATAATACAATCGGTATGCAAGCGGCGCGATTTTTCAATGTGCCTACCTTCATGGGCTGAAACATAAAGCACACTACGTCTTGGTCGGTATTGATAACTCATTACTTTTCCCTCGCTGCTGCTAATTGTTTGAGCATTTGTTTCCGTAGCACTTTTCCATTTTTGGTACGCGGAAAATCTTGATAAAAATGCACGATTTTTGGTGCTTTGTATTTCGCTAAATTTTCGTTGCCAAATTCAAGTAAATCTTTTTCGGTTAGTTGACTGCCTGCATGCAAAATAATACAAGCACTGACTAATATTTTGTCGGGACCGAGCTCTTCTCCAAGTGCGACACAATCAGCAACGTCTGGATGAGTCTTAATCACTCTTTCAATTTCATGGGGAGACACTCGATAACCGAAGGTATTGATAATGTCATCTTTTCGACCCAAAAACCAAATGTAGCCTTGGTCGTCAGTACGGGCGTAATCACCGGTAAAGAAAAAACCGTCATGCTTGGCTTTTTCAGTTTCTTGCGGTAATTGCCAGTAATTCAAGAACAGTCCGGGATCGCTTTCTGGTATGGCGATCATGCCTTCTTCATTATTTGAAGCTGGAGTACCATCGCCGGTAAGCAGTTGAATATAATGACCTGGTTGTGGAAATCCCGCTGCGCCTGGTCTGATCGGGCGATCGATCCGTTGAGAGATGTAGTAGGAAAATTCGCTCATGCCAATGGCTTCAAAAACGTCTTGTTCAAAACGTTCGCGCCATGCGGCCAGCATTTCATCGGATAAATGTTCTCCAGCGCTCATACAGTGGCGCAGTGAGGGCACATCCTTGGCGCTAAAATCAGTTTTTTGGATGATTTGCCGATAAATTGTTGGAACCCCAATAAAAATACTACAAGCATGCTTTTTAATTAATTTGGGCCACGTAGCAGCGTCGTTTTTGCCTTCGTGTACGATGACGGTATGCCCTTGAAAAAGTGGGTCCATCAACGCCGAACCCAATACATAGGTCCAATTGAATTTACCTGAATGCATGATCCGATCACCTTGCTTGAAATCAAACCAATATTGACTGGCGGGTAGCCGGCCAATCAACGAACGGTGCGCGTGTAAAACACCCTTTGGAAAACCTGTTGTGCCAGAGGTATAGACCAAATAAGCCGGGTCATCGGCTCTACTTTGGTGCGGTTTGAATGTGCTATCAACATCCATTTCTTTGAGCATTTCAGTTAGGTCTAAAAGCTTAATAGTTGTTGCACCACTGTCACTTGTAAGCGATGGCATTTCGCCTTCACCCGCTAATAAAATAGCGGTGAGATTTGTCTGCTGATCAATGATGGATTGTAATTCTTGCCACATCGATTTTGCGGCCACCAATATTTTAGCACCAGAATCTTTGGCCAGATAAGCTACTTCTGACGCTGCTAGCAATGTCGAAGTGGGCACGGCAATGGCGCCTTGTTTAAGACAGCCAAAAAAACTTTCCGGATAGTCTGTCGAATTAGGCAAACGAATAAGTACTCGCTCACCAACCTTAATATCTAATTTATTCAGTAGGTTAGCAAATTTTCCACTTTGCCGATCGAGCGCAGCGTAAGATAATTCTTTAGTACCCAATTGATCATCTTCGACAATCAGAGCAATATTTTCCGCCTTATCGCTTTTGGCGTGGCGGCTGACACACTCATTGGCAATATTGAAATATTCCGGAATTTGCCACTGTGGACCTTTGTCGGTTTCTTTCAAAAAATTTTCTAAATGACTCATGATTAAATACGTCCGTAGGGCCAGTTTTCACGAATAACATGGATCGGCAATAACTTCAGTACGGCCATTGCAAATTCTTTATCTTCTTCATTTAATGATTTTAGGGCGTAAGCTCTTAATAAAGTTTGTAATGCTTTACCGAACATCGGCGGATCGAGCATTTCGCCTTCAAATTTTATTGCGCCTCCTAGCAATGCGTCTGCTTCAATGGCGGCTTTTAACATTTGAATATTGCGTTTAATAATCATTGGTGAAGGAGTAAACGCAACTTTGCAAAGGTGAATATGATAGGGGTGGATAACCTGTTTTCCGGTCAATCCCATTTGAGCTTCAACCGTGGCGTGTCGATGGACAACATGTGACTCGTGATCGCCGTGTAAGTCCAACCAACGTCGAACGTCGTGTGGCTCGATATTTTGATCGGGCATCGGTGTTTCGTTAATTAACACCTCAACGCCACCGATGACACCCTTGCCAGCAATTCGCGCTTCTAGTAAGAGGTTACGTAAGTAGGTTTTTAATTCGTCAATCCAGCCTTCTGGAGTTAAGTGAATAGCCATCGCTTTAGAGAAATCGTGGATACCAAAGACCACGTGTTTAACGGTTGAAAACTGCATCAATTCGGGTGCTAGTTTTAGCGAGCGTGGGTGTTCAATAATTGGCTGTATTTCAATTTTTGGATTTACTCCCACTAGCCAAGCTGATAGATCTCTAATCTCAGCGGCCCCATACATTTCCCCGGCTTTTGCCAATACAATCACGTCGATATGTTCAGCAACTTCGCGGATTAATTCGAGGTCTTTTTCATATTCATCGGTGCGAAATGGGTTAATTCGTAACGCGATTTGAAAGGTTCTTGCTGGAAATTTGGGGAGTTCGTTACGTAATAATTCGCGGCTCATCTCTTTTTGGCGACAGCCATCTTCTAAATCAAATAGTAAGGTATGCGCAGCACATTTGTGAGCGTGACGTCGAATTCGTGCGACCGCTTGTTCCATGGTTTCATATTCGCTGTCTTTAGGCGAGTACTTAACCGGTGGGTAGTAGAGTTGAATACCCGGCCAAAAACCGCCTAATACGTCTTCTTCATTGACATGTTCTAGGAACTCATTTTGTTTAATCATGCGTGTTTCCTGCTGGTCGATCGATCCGATATTTCAGTTGGTGGGCAAATATTACTTTACCTAACTGGTCGGATGTCTTAGTCTATAAACCAAATCATACCGATTTAATTTGAGAATTCAAACGATTGTTTGGTTATTTGTCGGTTTGAATGTCTCTAAGTTAGAGCTTTGTATGAGAATGGCAACTTTTATTCCTCAAATACGACTCAAATACGACTAAAGTATAGTTATAAAATGCAGAGTAAAAGTGATTTTATAGTTTAAACTCATAACATCGATTTAAACGAGTAATCTTAGAGTTGATCATTTCAAGAAACCATTTGTTGCAAGGAGAAAACCATGTCTGACCAAGTACATCCCAATGAAGCGCTTTTTGATGCCGAAAAACCATTCCCCGCTATTCCGAGTTGTGAGCATTTTGCCGGCAGTGAAAAACTGATGCTTAAGGCGCTAGAAATGCAGCAAAAATTAGGCCCAGTATTTGATATCACCTGTGACTGTGAAGACGGCGCTGCCGCTGGGCAAGAAGCAGAACATGCGGAAATGGTGGCGCGAGTTATTGGTAGCGATGGCAATGTTCACAACATGATGGGAGTAAGAATACACGATTTTAGTCATCCCCACTGGAAAGCCGATGTGGATATTTTAGTACCAAAAATTGGAGAGCGAGTCGCTTATATTACTTTGCCGAAATCCACCCAGGCATTTCAGATTGAAGTAATGGTGGGGTACATTAAAAAAGTGGCTAAGGAGCATAATATTGAGCGAGAAATTCCAATACATGTGCTTGTCGAAACTCATGGTGCATTGAAAGACGTATGGAAAATCGCGCAGGTTGATTGGATTCAAGTCCTTGATTTTGGCATGATGGACTTTGTGAGTGGACACTACGGTGCAATTCCAGCGGCTTGTATGCGAAGCCCTGGTCAATTCGATCATCCTTTATTAGCCAGAGCCAAAACCGAAATGGTTGCGGCGGCACTTGCTAATGGAATTGTTCCGGCACATAACGTGACGCTGGATCTAAAAAACAGCGAGCAGACCAAGAGTGATGCAAGCAGAGCCAGAAACGAGTTTGGGTTTATGAGAATGTGGAGCATTTACCCTACTCAAGTGGAAGCCATTGTTGAAGCGATGAAACCGGACTATTCGGAAGTGGAGGATGCGCAAGGTATTTTACTCGCAGCACAAAAGGCAGATTGGGGACCGATTCAATACGCTGGCGAATTACACGACAGAGCGACCTATCGCTATTTTTGGCAATTGCTACAGCGCGCTGATGTCAGCGGATTAACTCTATCCGACGAAGCTCGCGCGGCATTTTTCGCCTAATAGTAGGTCACTATAGTAGGTCAATATTGATGTCAGCAATGGATGAAAACGAACATTTCCGTCGGCTAGAGAATATGTATGCCGCCGCACCGCTAAATGATTATTATCGACCATCGATGACGGTCGCTGAGGGCGCGTCTGAAATTTCGATGGATATTGATAAGAAATTTTTTCACGCCGGCCAAGCGGTTCACGGTTCAGTGTATTTTAAAATGTTGGATGATGCGGCTTTTTTTGCCGCAAACTCGCTCGAACCGTATGTTTTCGTTTTAACCACATCTTTCACAACCTACCTGACTAAACCAATATCAAGCGGCAAAATGACTGCTGTCGGTAAGGTGGTTAATCAAAACCGTAGTCAATTTATTGCCGAAGCCATTGTCTATAATGCTAAAGGTCAAGAAATTGGGCGAGGTAACGGTATTTTCGTCCGCAGTAAGGTCAAGTTGATGGATGTCGAAGGTTATAAACTAATGAGCAAAAGCTAAAACTCACTCTATTGACCTAAATCAGCACTACCGAAATTACTATCTGCCACTATTCGATCATCAGAATTCTAATTTTGTCGATAAATAATGATTTATACCATCTCAGGTCGAAGTAAACCCTTTGGCATGCCAATTACCCAATTCATCAAAGCCGGATTTCCAGATATTCCAATTGATAAAATTGATAGCGTTTTTGGGTTTGTCGAACGCTCTACGCTTTACGGCGGTCGTGAATTTGGCATGCCGGAATTAATCGATCGAGATGTTGGAGAGCTGTATTCGTTAAATATCGGCCTGAGAATTCCTTTGACCAACCATTATGTGACAGCAGAAGAATATCAAAATAATCGACCGTTGCTGGATAAATATCATCGACAGGGAAACGCCATCATTACGACTAATGATGATTTAGCCCAATGGATTAAGCGGGACTATCCCTTTTACCGAATTGAAGCCAGTGTGATCAAAAATATTAACTCTCACGATAAAATTCAAAAAAATTTAGAGCTATACGATACCGTTGTTTTACCGATGAAAATTAATAACGACTTAGAATTCCTAAACAAAATTGATAACAAGTCTCAAGTAACTTTATTTGCCAATGCAGGATGCGCACTCAATTGTCCATCTAAAATCTGCTATCCCTCGATTTCGAAAGCTAACAAATTTACTGGCGAACGATTTCAGTGTTCTCAAACTATGAAATTTAGAAATATTCTCGGCATGATCGATTTCGATCTGGATAAACTATCGGCCTTGGGATTTTCTAGATTCAAGGTTCTTCGCTCTAGAGGTGTTACTGGATATTAATAAGAAACAATTTTTTTACCGCAATAAAAACGATTCAGTTTCGATTCATTTTCATAACGCTATGATGCGCTCGTGGTTAACAAACCCAATCCAGTCTTAACTAATTTTAGGGATTTATATTATGAAAAGAGCAATTATATCAAGCGCAATTTTGTCAGTTTTATCTTTTGGTGCAATGGCAGATACACCATCTTTCGACTTCGTAGAAATCGGTTACACTCAGTTGAGCATCGATGGCACTTCGATAGAACCTGATGGATTCGAATTTAGAGGTAGCAGCGAAATTAATGACAGCTGGTACATCGCCGGTGACTATTCCGATATTTCTGATGGCGGTGCGTCCGTTTCATTAACAACCGCTGGAGTAGGTTTTAAAAACGATTTTTCTGATACTTCCTCGTTTTTTGCTGAAATCGACTTCGCAAGATTTGATACAAACGGTGGCGGTAGCGACAGTGGATATGAAATGACATTTGGTGTGAGAAGTAACATCACTGAAAAGCTTGAATTAAAAGGCGCTATTGAATATTTAGATATCAATGACGACGATACCACTTACTTGGTACTAGGTGCTGCGTATAATTTTACCGATAGATTAGCGGTTTATTCTGACTATAAAAATGAATCAGATTCAGACAGATTTTCCGTTGGTGTTCGTTTTAGATTCTAATACATAACAATCTGCAGGTTATTTCGAATGACTAAACCCGCTTTTATCAGCGGGTTTTTTTTGTCTTAACCTCTTCTAAAATCCGTTAGAAAAATAAACATTTTGTATCCTTTTCGCTTGATTTGCATTGGTATTTCCAAATGAGATCGGCTAAAGTTGGTCTCTTTTTGAGAACACAGAGCTTTATCGGATGAAAACTATAAGAATAACTCTCCAAATTATCATTTTATTATCTATATTCCCTGCAACTGCTAAAAACTATCTCTTGCATGTTGGTTCGCTCATTGATGTTGAAAAATTGAAAGTGTACAAAAATCAATCAGTTCGAATTTCTGCCAATAAAATCGTAGCGGTCGAAAAAGGTTTTATCGCAAAAAACGATAACGAAACGCTTATAGATTTGAAAGATAAAACCTTAATGCCTGGGCTAATGGATATGCACGTTCACTTGTCCGGTGAAATATCCAAAACATCTTATAGCGAAGGTTTTTTTATGTCCGACGCAGACTTTGCTCTTCGCAGCACCGTGTTAGCAAAAAAGACTTTAAATGCCGGCTTTACCACTGTCAGAGATTTGGGCGATTTAGCTCCGGGGGTTGTAGTATCGCTAAGAAAGGCTATCGACAAAGGCTATGTACCAGGGCCACGAATTTTTGCCGCCGGTAAAAGCATTGCAACCACAGGCGGGCATGCGGATCCAACCAATGGATTAAAGCCACAATATATGCTCGACCCAGGCCCCAAACAAGGCGTGATCAATGGTCCCGATGAAGCAATGAAAGCGGTGCGACAGCGTTATAAAGAAGGAGCAGATGTTATTAAATTAACTGTGACTGGCGGCGTATTAAGTCTAGCGAAAAGTGGAACCAATCCTCAATTTACCCAAGAAGAACTGAACGCTGTCGTTAAAGCGGCTAAGGATTACGATTTTACTGTCGCTGTTCACGCTCATGGTGCAGAAGGAATGAAGAGAGCCGTTTTAGCTGGTGTTGATTCGGTTGAACACGGTACCTACATGACCGACGAAGTGATGCGACTAATGAAGAAAAAAGGCACTTATTATGTTCCGACCATTACCGCAGGAAAATGGGTCGGTGAAAAAGCGGCGATTAAAGGTTATTACCCTGATATTGTTCAGCCAAAAGCGGCCGCCATTGGCCCTGTAATTCAAAGTACTTTCGCGAAAGCCTATAAAAAAGGTGTAAAAATTGCCTTTGGAACCGATGCGGCAGTCTTTCCACACGGGCTTAACGGTAGAGAATTTAAATATATGAATGAAGCGGGAATGCCTGCCATCGAAACCATTCGCTCCGCGACATTAACGACCGCGCAACTATTAAGAATTGAAGACAAATTGGGTAGCATAAAAATCGGCAAATTAGCGGATTTAGTGGCGGTAGATGGCGACCCGTTAAAAGACATGTCATTAATGGAAAATGTTTCTTTCGTTATGAAAGATGGTGTAATTTACAAACAGTAGCTATTTTGTAAGAAAGTAAAGTGTAAAATTTAAAAGTAGGTCGGCAACCCTTTGCCGACGAGATGGTGGATGCTTCGAGATCTGTCGGGAAGGGGTTCCCGACCTACGGGAAAAAAAGTGTTTAGAATATAAAAGTAGGTCGGCAACCCTTTGCCGACGAAATGGTGGATGCTTCGAGAACTGTCGGGAAGGGGTTCCCGACCTACGGGAAAAAAAGGTTTAGAATTTAAAAGTAGGTCGGCAACCCTTTGCCGACGAAAGGTGGATGCTTCGAGATCTGTCGGGAAGGGGTTCCCGACCTACAAGAAAAAAAGGGTTTTGAATTTAATCGTAACTCGGCAACCCCTTGCCGACGAATAATATTTTCATCCCTTAGTGACCACTAAATAATTCGCCTGCTTCAACCCCCACATCTAATCGGTTTTGTCTGGGTGGTAATGGGCAAGTCGCAAATTCGGTTATCGCACAAGGCGGGTTATAGGCATAGTTGAAATTAATAGTGGTCTTATCACCATCTTTAGGCCAATCCACATCAAGAAACCGACCTGCACCATAAGTGGTTTCCTGACTTGTCTCATCAGCAAACATCAATGCCATTGGTTCTTCAGGACCATAGGATACCGCTTCCAATCGTAATGTTTTTCCATTGACGGTAAATTCTAAAATACCTGCAGAATCATTTTCTCTTACGGTGCCATAAACCGTGGCAATATTTATTTTCTTTGCAGTTTCGTTTTTAATTAAACGTGCGGGTACAGACCAATTTTTTGAATAAGGATAAAAATGTGCACCATCATATTTGGCCAAATGAGGGCTTTTGCTATCCTTTAATCTAATCGCGAATCCTTTTTCTCGTTTAATAACATAAAAAGAATAGGAGCCAAGTGAGACGGTAGTTTCGTTTACGATAAGAGTCGAACTTTCAATGTCTTTCTTATCGATAAGGATATCCTTCGCTTTTCGAGTAAATTGTATTTTGTCGCCGGTTATAGTCAATTCACCAAAGGTGGCAGGCATTGCTGCGGGAAAACGGTGCTGATTGCCTTTTGCTGAACCAAGGGTATTGTTGCCCTCTTTGAGCCAGTAAAGTCCGACCAGTGATAACCAACCGTTTTCCGAACGGCGGCCTTTGTCATATTTATTAACCCAGTTTTGCCAAGACTCTTTAGTCGAAAGCTTTTCTTTGGTTGTTTCAGCCGCGGCTATCGGAGAAGGCAAGGTTAATGACAATAGACTAATTAAAGGCAGCAGGTATATTATATTTGAGATTTTTTTCATTTTTGTTTTAGTCCAAATATTCGATTTTGAACAGCCATTATAGCCGAAAATATTGGTGGACTTCTAGCGAGTAAAAAAGGATTTAGAATTTATAAGTAGGTCGGCAACCCTTTGCCGACGAAATTGTGGATGCTTCGAGATCTGTCGGGAAGGGGTTCCCGACCTACAACAAAAAAGATTTAGAATTTAAAAGTAGGTCGGCAACCCCTTGCCGACGAAAGGTGAACGCTTCCAGATCTAAAAGAAGTATGCCATTCGAAATAATTATTTAGAATAACTGTTCTAAATCAACAAAAATGTATAACAATTTGAGATAAAAAATCAAATAGTTCTAGTTAACGTGGCAATTATCCCTAAAACGAGATATTCGATATTGACCGAATCTTTTTCTTATAGTAATTTT